>PPYF01462852.1_pt1 | contig 11851 bp, 10 predicted proteins | sample 1559871 | NCBI WGS metagenome assembly PPYF01 (sample SAMN08240021, study PRJNA423297) | Human gut metagenome, whole genome shotgun sequencing project. | reverse complement strand
AACCAGACCCGTGCTGCGCTGATGATGGGCATCAACCGTGGTACGCTGCGTAAAAAATTGAAAAAATACGGCATGAACTAATTCAGGTTAGCTAAATGCTTGATTAAAAAGGCGCTACTCGGCATGGGGAAGCGCCTTTTTTATAGGTGTCACAAAGGGAGTGACCATGAGAACAGGATGTGAACCGACCCGGTTTGGTAATGAAGCTAAGACCATTATTCACGGTGATGCCCTTGCCGAACTTAAAAAGCTACCTACTGAAAGCGTCGATCTGATCTTTGCCGACCCACCGTATAACATCGGTAAAAATTTTGATGGTCTGATCGAAGCCTGGAAAGAAGATCTGTTTATCGACTGGCTGTTTGAAGTGATTGCAGAGTGCCACCGCGTTCTGAAAAAGCAGGGCAGCATGTACATTATGAACAGTACGGAAAACATGCCCTTTATCGATCTCCAGTGCCGCAAGCTTTTTACCATCAAAAGTCGCATCGTCTGGTCATATGACAGTTCTGGAGTACAGGCGAAAAAACACTACGGCTCCATGTACGAACCCATCCTGATGATGGTGAAAGACGCAAAGAACTACACATTCAACGGTGATGCTATTCTGGTAGAAGCCAAAACCGGATCGCAGCGCGCGTTGATCGATTATCGCAAAAATCCTCCACAGCCATACAATCATCAAAAAGTACCGGGTAACGTCTGGGATTTTCCGCGCGTGCGTTATTTAATGGATGAATATGAGAACCACCCGACGCAAAAACCGGAAGCCTTACTGAAACGCATTATTCTCGCCTCTTCCAACCCAGGCGATATCGTTCTCGACCCGTTTGCCGGTAGCTTTACTACCGGTGCCGTAGCCATCGCCAGCGGACGAAAATTCATTGGTATTGAGATCAACAGCGAGTACATCAAAATGGGGCTTCGACGGCTGGATGTCGCGTCGCATTACTCCGCGGAAGAACTGGCGAAAGTGAAAAAAAGAAAGACGGGCAACCGGTCAAAACGATGCCGGGTTAGCGAAGTTGACCCCGATCTCATTGCAAAGTAAAGGAAGTGTAAGCCTGGTTTTCAGATTATTCATTTCGTGTATATTTCCTGCCAGACTTGGTTAAACATGCACAGGCTCAGGTAATGATTCGCAAGTATTGGTGGCTCGTCGTTTTCGCTGTCTTCGTTTTTCTGTTTGATACTTTACTGATGCAGTGGATTGAACTGCTGGCAACAGAAACAGACAAATGCCGTAATATGAACTCAGTTAATCCACTAAAACTGGTTAACTGTGACGAACTGAATTTTCAGGACAGAATGTGAATTTACATGACACTTAATTCATTCGTTTGATGAATTAATTTCGTTATGTTTTCATCTGGCATGAACATTCTTAATACGTTATCGACCAGCGCGGGTGCTTGTTTATAAAGATCATAACCCGCCATATTCATTAACCAGTTTGAACAATTCCGCTGAAGGCACCATCAATAATAATCATCACAACATCTAAATCGAGGTTATTTGCTACACAACCTTGTTGCTGACACGCCTGCAATACTTCGCGGAGAGTCTGCGGATTAAAGCCCATCTTTTCGCGTATCACTCCCTCGGCCAGCATCTCATCATTAAATTCACATTTGTGATATAAGATTTTCAGCAACGCCTGCTGGCGGGGAATTTTGGCAATATATTGCAAGCCGACAATCAATTTTTCACGCAATTGTTGAAACGGGTCATGCTCTAATCCAGCCGTCAAGTGTTCCTGGATTAACTCCCGCAATGAAGGCTGTTGCAACCACATCTCATTAAACAGTTGGGTCTTGTTCTCGAAGTGCCAGTAGATAGCGCCACGCGTAACGTTAGCGGCATCGGCAATGTCGTTGAGCGTCGTCTTGCTTACGCCATGTTGCGCAAACTGGGCGATGGCAGTTTCAATCAGTTCTTGCCGGGTCTTCAGAGCTTCGGCTTTGGTTCTTTTTGCCATGATTAATTATTCAGGAAATAAATATATTCGACACAGGGTGAGAAAATAGCGAAGGTTAATCTATCATCTAATGTGTATTTATACGAGAGGGTAACATTGAGTTGCTATAAATCGTCAAATAAATAATATATATTATTTACCTAAAATACATTCGCCACATGAATATATATTTCAATTTACGAGGTTTTAATTCTGCCTCTTTCAACCCGCGTCAAAATAAAACAGTAGAATATTAATCTTTTTTTGTGTTTATGTGCCTTGAGACGCCAGTATTCATAACTATTCCTTACATCGACGAATGATAATTTGTAGGATAGCAAACTGTATTTTTCTTTCTGCGAGTTAACGCGTTGCCTTTCTGGGTAAATAACGCGCTTTTGGTTTTTTGAGGAATAGTAATGACGAAACATGCCAGGTTTTTCCTCCTGCCCTCCTTTATTCTGATCTCCGCGGCTTTAATCGCCGGTTGTAACGATAAGGGAGAAGAGAAAGCTCACGTCGGTGAACCGCAGGTTACCGTTCATATTGTGAAAACGGCCCCGTTAGAAGTTAAGACTGAATTACCAGGCCGCACCAATGCTTACCGTATAGCCGAAGTTCGCCCACAGGTTAGCGGGATCGTACTGAATCGTAATTTCACTGAAGGCAGCGATGTACAAGCAGGCCAGTCCCTGTACCAGATCGATCCCGCGACCTATCAGGCAAATTATGACAGCGCGAAAGGCGAACTGGCGAAAAGTGAAGCCGCCGCCGCCATCGCGCATTTGACGGTAAAACGTTACGTTCCGCTCGTGGGTACGAAATACATCAGCCAGCAGGAGTACGACCAGGCCATTGCTGATGCTCGCCAGGCCGATGCCGCCGTGATTGCCGCAAAAGCCACAGTCGAAAGCGCTCGCATCAATCTCGCTTATACCAAAGTGACTGCGCCAATTAGCGGACGTATCGGCAAATCGACCGTGACCGAAGGCGCTCTTGTCACTAATGGGCAAACGACTGAACTGGCGACTGTCCAGCAGCTCGATCCTATCTACGTTGATGTGACCCAATCCAGCAACGATTTTATGAGGCTGAAGCAATCCGTAGAGCAAGGAAATTTGCATAAGGAAAACGCCACCAGCAACGTAGAGTTGGTCATGGAAAACGGTCAAACCTATCCCCTGAAAGGTACGCTGCAATTCTCTGATGTGACCGTTGATGAAAGCACCGGCTCCATAACCCTACGTGCTGTCTTCCCTAACCCGCAACATACGCTTTTGCCGGGTATGTTTGTGCGTGCACGGATTGATGAAGGCGTCCAACCTGACGCCATTCTTATCCCGCAACAAGGCGTTAGCCGCACACCGCGTGGTGATGCAACCGTGCTGATTGTTAACGATAAAAGTCAGGTGGAAGCGCGCCCTGTCGTTGCCAGTCAGGCGATTGGCGATAAATGGTTGATTAGCGAAGGTCTGAAATCTGGCGATCAAGTCATTGTCAGCGGCCTGCAAAAAGCGCGTCCGGGAGAGCAGGTTAAAGCCACTACCGATACCCCCGCAGATACTGCATCGAAGTAAGGTAATCTGACATGGCAAACTTTTTTATTCGACGACCGATATTTGCATGGGTGCTGGCCATTATTCTGATGATGGCGGGCGCACTGGCGATCCTACAATTGCCCGTCGCTCAGTATCCAACCATTGCACCGCCTGCGGTTTCTGTTTCGGCAAACTATCCAGGTGCTGATGCGCAGACCGTGCAGGATACGGTGACGCAGGTTATCGAACAGAATATGAATGGTATCGATAACCTGATGTATATGTCCTCCACCAGCGATTCCGCCGGTAGCGTGACAATTACCCTTACCTTCCAGTCCGGGACCGATCCTGATATCGCGCAAGTGCAGGTGCAGAACAAACTCCAGCTCGCCACGCCGTTGCTGCCGCAGGAGGTTCAGCAGCAGGGGATCAGTGTTGAAAAGTCCAGTAGCAGCTATTTGATGGTGGCGGGCTTTGTCTCTGATAACCCAGACACCACACAGGACGATATCTCGGACTATGTGGCCTCTAACGTTAAAGATACGCTTAGCCGTCTGAATGGCGTCGGTGACGTACAGCTTTTCGGCGCACAGTATGCGATGCGTATCTGGCTGGACGCCGATCTGCTAAACAAATATAAACTGACACCGGTTGATGTGATTAACCAGTTGAAGGTACAGAACGATCAGATCGCTGCCGGACAGTTGGGCGGAACGCCAGCGTTACCAGGGCAACAGTTGAATGCCTCGATTATTGCTCAAACGCGGTTAAAAAATCCGGAAGAATTCGGCAAAGTGACCCTGCGCGTAAACAGTGACGGCTCGGTGGTACGCCTGAAAGATGTCGCACGGGTTGAACTTGGCGGTGAAAACTATAACGTTATCGCTCGTATCAACGGAAAACCGGCGGCGGGCCTGGGGATTAAGCTGGCAACCGGCGCGAATGCTCTCGATACCGCGAAAGCCATTAAGGCAAAACTGGCGGAATTACAGCCATTCTTCCCGCAGGGAATGAAGGTTCTCTACCCTTATGACACCACGCCATTCGTCCAGCTTTCTATTCACGAAGTGGTAAAAACGCTGTTCGAAGCCATTATGCTGGTGTTCCTGGTGATGTATCTGTTCTTGCAGAATATGCGAGCAACGCTGATCCCCACCATTGCGGTACCCGTGGTGTTGTTAGGGACGTTTGCCATCCTCGCCGCTTTTGGTTACTCCATCAACACACTAACGATGTTCGGGATGGTGCTTGCCATCGGGCTGCTCGTCGATGATGCGATAGTGGTGGTGGAGAACGTCGAGCGCGTGATGATGGAGGATAAGCTCCCGCCAAAAGAAGCGACGGAAAAATCAATGTCGCAAATCCAGGGCGCACTGGTGGGTATCGCGATGGTGCTGTCAGCGGTATTTATTCCGATGGCATTCTTCGGCGGTTCTACTGGGGCAATTTATCGCCAGTTCTCTATCACCATCGTTTCGGCAATGGCGCTTTCTGTTCTGGTGGCATTGATTCTTACCCCTGCGTTATGTGCAACGCTGCTTAAACCCGTCTCTGCTGAGCATCACGAAAATAAGGGCGGTTTCTTCGGCTGGTTTAATACTACCTTCGATCATAGCGTTAACCACTACACCAACAGCGTCGGCAAAATCCTCGGTTCCACAGGACGATATTTACTGATCTATGCGCTGATTGTTGCAGGAATGGTGGTGTTGTTTTTACGTCTTCCGTCTTCCTTCTTACCTGAAGAGGATCAGGGTGTCTTTCTGACCATGATTCAGTTACCCGCTGGCGCGACGCAAGAGCGGACGCAAAAAGTGTTGGATCAAGTGACGGATTACTATCTGAAGAACGAGAAAGCGAACGTTGAAAGTGTCTTTACGGTTAACGGCTTTAGCTTCAGCGGCCAGGCACAAAACGCCGGTATGGCCTTCGTCAGTCTGAAACCGTGGGAAGAGCGTAGTGGTGACGAAAACAGTGCGGAAGCGGTAATCCATCGTGCCAAAATGGAATTGGGCAAGATCCGCGACGGTTTTGTCATTCCATTCAACATGCCAGCCATTGTTGAACTGGGCACGGCAACGGGTTTCGACTTTGAGTTAATTGATCAGGCTGGGCTGGGTCACGATGCCCTAACCCAGGCCCGTAACCAGTTGCTTGGTATGGCGGCGCAACATCCTGCCAGCTTAGTCAGCGTGCGCCCTAATGGCCTGGAAGACACCGCGCAGTTTAAACTGGAAGTTGACCAGGAAAAGGCGCAGGCATTAGGTGTTTCACTTTCTGACATCAATCAGACCATTTCAACGGCGCTGGGTGGGACTTACGTTAACGACTTCATCGACTGTGGTCGCGTGAAAAAGGTGTATGTTCAGGCGGATGCCAAATTCCGTATGCTGCCAGAAGATGTCGATAAACTTTATGTCCGCAGCGCCAACGGCGAAATGGTGCCATTCTCGGCCTTTACCACTTCACATTGGGTGTATGGCTCTCCGCGACTGGAACGCTACAACGGTCTGCCGTCAATGGAGATTCAGGGGGAAGCCGCGCCAGGAACCAGTTCCGGCGATGCCATGGCGTTGATGGAAAACCTTGCGTCAAAATTACCTGCGGGCATTGGTTATGACTGGACGGGTATGTCGTATCAGGAACGCTTATCGGGAAACCAGGCTCCCGCTCTGGTAGCAATTTCCTTTGTGGTTGTTTTCCTGTGCCTTGCTGCACTCTATGAAAGCTGGTCAATTCCTGTCTCGGTTATGTTGGTAGTGCCGTTAGGGATTGTCGGCGTGCTACTGGCGGCAACACTCTTTAATCAAAAAAATGACGTCTACTTTATGGTGGGCTTGCTAACGACAATTGGCTTGTCGGCCAAAAACGCTATTTTGATTGTTGAGTTCGCTAAAGATCTCATGGAGAAAGAGGGTAAAGGTGTTGTTGAAGCGACACTAATGGCAGTACGTATGCGTCTGCGTCCTATCCTGATGACCTCTCTCGCCTTTATTCTCGGCGTATTACCGCTAGCTATCAGTAACGGTGCCGGCAGTGGCGCGCAGAACGCAGTGGGTATCGGGGTAATGGGCGGAATGGTCTCTGCAACGTTGCTGGCAATCTTCTTCGTACCGGTGTTCTTTGTGGTGATCCGCCGTTGCTTTAAAGGATAAATCTGAAACATAAAGGCGCTTTCGGGTGCCTTTATTATTTTCAGTGAAACCCATAAAAATTAATAAGATATTCTTTTGCTCACTCTTTAAAAGCTTTCTATAGTTCCCGCTCCCTTCACTATTTTTACAATTCACATAATTTGTCATTATTCATTCCGCAAGATTTATAACCTCCGGTGATAAAATGGCATTCAGCTCGTTAATAAGAGAGTTAACTTATTAAGCGTTAGCGTTTATTACTGAGGTAACACCATGAAAAGATTAATTCCTGTGGCATTGCTCACCGCATTGCTGGCGGGCTGTGCTCACGATTCGCCCTGCGTTCCGGTTTATGACGATCAGGGGCGTCTGGTTCACACCAATACCTGTATGAAAGGCACAACTCAGGATAACTGGGAAACGGCTGGGGCTATTGCTGGCGGAGCAGCAGCTGTTGCTGGCCTGACGATGGGGATCATCGCTCTGTCGAAATAACTGAACAGGGCGCGGAGTTTCGCGCTCTGTTTAACGATACAGTATCTTTACATAAGATAAAATATTGCTATATTCTGCTGGCTAATTCTCTGCTGACTTAGCATGTTATATCGCGTTATTTCGCTGCTTTCGAAATAACGCATCAATTTAACTTTCGCACTTCCCACCAGAAATATACTCACGCTAACAATCATTATTCTGCTTAGTAAAACACGCGTAAATATTTTGCGCCAAAATGTGGCGCATGTTTCATTTTCGCACCATTGCGGGGCGCTGTTTTTATTATTTCCTGTCTACACTCAGCTTATTGCGACGCGAAATCGTGCGCAAAAGCTGGCACTACTTTTGCTTATAAGAGGATGGCCACAGACAGGTAAAAGACGTTTCCCAAACGTCCTATAACGATAATTTTCGCCTCACAGGAAGCATTATGAAAAAGATGATGATAGCCACACTGGCTGCCGCCAGCGTGCTGCTTGCCGTTGCAAATCAGGCGCATGCTGGCGCGACGCTTGATGCCGTACAGAAAAAAGGTTTTGTGCAATGCGGGATCAGTGATGGATTACCTGGGTTCTCTTATGCCGATGCTGACGGTAAATTTTCAGGTATTGATGTTGATATTTGTCGTGGTGTTGCCGCTGCTGTATTTGGTGACGACACGAAAGTGAAATATACCCCGCTCACTGCAAAAGAACGCTTCACCGCTTTACAGTCAGGGGAGGTGGATTTGCTCTCCCGTAATACGACCTGGACTTCATCTCGCGATGCCGGGATGGGAATGGCATTTACTGGCGTCACTTATTACGACGGCATTGGCTTCCTGACGCACGATAAAGCGGGGCTAAAAAGCGCGAAAGAACTGGATGGCGCTACCGTCTGTATTCAGGCGGGTACTGATACCGAACTCAACGTCGCCGACTATTTCAAGGCAAACAATATGAAGTACACACCAGTGACTTTCGATCGCTCTGACGAATCAGCGAAGGCACTGGAATCTGGTCGCTGCGATACGCTGGCTTCGGATCAATCCCAACTGTATGCCCTGCGCATCAAATTAAGCAACCCGGCTGAATGGATTGTCTTACCGGAGGTTATCTCTAAAGAACCGCTTGGGCCGGTAGTTCGTCGTGGCGATGATGAATGGTTCTCGATTGTACGCTGGACGCTTTTCGCCATGCTAAATGCTGAAGAGATGGGCATCAATTCCCAGAACGTCGATGAAAAAGCGGCTAATCCAGCAACGCCTGATATGGCACATCTGCTGGGTAAAGAAGGCGATTACGGCAAGGATCTGAAGTTGGATAATAAATGGGCCTATAACATCATCAAACAGGTGGGTAACTACTCGGAAATTTTTGAGCGTAACGTAGGTTCAGAAAGCCCGCTGAAAATTAAACGTGGGCAAAATAATCTCTGGAATAACGGCGGTATTCAGTACGCACCGCCCGTGCGTTAAGTCGGTGTGAGGTAACGAGCGTCGCTACGGCGGCGCTCTCTTCAGCGTTATGCTTTCCGAGGTTTCTATGTCTCATCGCCGCTCAACCGTTAAAGGCTCACTCTCTTTTGCCAACCCTACGGTTCGCGCCTGGTTATTCCAGATCCTTGCCGTTGTTGCTGTTGTCGGCATTGTTGGTTGGTTATTTCACAACACTATAACGAATCTCAATAATCGTGGCATTACTTCAGGTTTTGCCTTTCTGGATCGCGGCGCTGGCTTCGGTATTGTCCAGCATTTGATCGATTACCAGCAGGGCGACACCTACGGACGCGTTTTTATTGTCGGCTTACTCAATACGCTACTGGTTTCTGCATTGTGTATTGTGTTCGCTTCTGTTTTGGGCTTCTTTATCGGTCTGGCGAGACTTTCGGATAACTGGCTGCTACGAAAGCTTTCCACAATTTATATTGAGATCTTCCGTAATATTCCCCCGCTGCTGCAAATCTTCTTCTGGTACTTTGCCGTGTTGCGCAATTTGCCCGGACCACGCCAGGCTGTGAGCGCGTTTGATCTGGCCTTTTTGAGCAATCGTGGGCTTTATATTCCGTCACCGCAGCTGGGAGACGGATTTATTGCGTTTATCCTGGCTGTTGTTATGGCTATAGTCCTTTCTGTTGGGCTATTCCGCTTTAATAAAACATACCAGATAAAGACCGGACAACTGCGCCGCACCTGGCCGATCGCCGCAGTGTTGATCATTGGTTTGCCTTTACTGGCGCAATGGCTTTTTGGCGCAGCACTACACTGGGATGTCCCAGCCCTACGAGGCTTTAACTTCCGCGGCGGGATGGTTTTAATTCCTGAACTGGCAGCCTTAACGCTGGCACTTTCGGTTTATACATCTGCATTTATCGCCGAGATTATCCGCGCTGGGATCCAGGCAGTGCCTTATGGTCAACATGAAGCGGCTCGGTCACTGGGATTACCCAACCCGGTTACGCTACGCCAGGTCATTATTCCCCAGGCATTGCGGGTGATTATTCCACCGTTAACCAGCCAGTATCTCAACATCGTCAAAAACTCCTCTCTTGCCGCCGCTATTGGCTATCCCGATATGGTTTCGCTGTTTGCCGGCACCGTGCTGAATCAGACGGGGCAAGCCATCGAGACGATAGCCATGACCATGTCGGTCTATCTGATTATCAGCCTGACTATCTCGCTGCTGATGAATATCTATAACCGCCGCATCGCGATCGTTGAACGCTAAGGAGTCATGATGACAAAAGTATTGCTGTCTCATCCCCCGCGCCCGGCGAGCCATAACTCAAGCCGCGCGATGGTGTGGGTGCGAAAAAATCTGTTCTCCAGCTGGAGCAATAGCCTGCTGACTATTGGCTGCATATGGTTGATGTGGGAACTGATCCCACCGTTGCTGAACTGGGCATTTTTGCAGGCTAACTGGGTTGGCTCAACGCGTGCCGACTGCACAAAAGCCGGTGCCTGTTGGGTCTTCATCCACGAACGATTTGGTCAGTTTATGTATGGGCTTTACCCACACGACCAACGCTGGCGAATTAACCTCGCATTACTGATTGGGCTTGTGTCGATCGCACCAATGTTCTGGAAAATACTCCCGCATCGCGGTCGCTATATTGCGGCCTGGGCGGTGATTTACCCACTGATTGTCTGGTGGCTGATGTATGGCGGTTTTTTTGCTCTTGAGCGGGTTGAAACCCGGCAATGGGGCGGGCTGACGCTAACTTTAATTATTGCATCAGTTGGGATTGCGGGGGCGCTACCGTGGGGGATCTTACTGGCGTTAGGTCGCCGCTCCCATATGCCGATTGTGCGTATCTTATCGGTCATTTTTATCGAATTCTGGCGCGGCGTGCCGCTGATTACCGTTCTGTTTATGTCTTCGGTCATGCTGCCGTTGTTTATGGCAGAAGGCACCAGTATCGACAAATTGATCCGCGCGCTGGTTGGCGTGATCCTGTTTCAGTCAGCATATGTTGCGGAAGTCGTGCGAGGTGGATTACAGGCGCTGCCTAAAGGGCAATATGAAGCGGCAGAGTCGCTGGCGTTGGGTTACTGGAAAACTCAGGGGCTGGTTATTCTGCCACAGGCGTTGAAGCTGGTAATTCCTGGGCTGGTAAATACCATCATCGCACTCTTCAAAGATACCAGCCTGGTGATCATTATCGGGTTGTTCGATCTTTTCAGTAGCGTTCAGCAGGCAACCGTTGATCCCGCCTGGTTGGGTATGTCGACGGAAGGGTATGTTTTCGCCGCGCTGATCTACTGGATCTTCTGTTTCAGCATGTCGCGCTATAGCCAGTATCTGGAAAAACGTTTTAACACCGGGCGTACACCGCATTGAGGACACTATGAGCCAAATTTTACTGCAACCTGCTAACGCGATGATTACGCTGGAAAACGTCAATAAATGGTATGGACAATTCCATGTTTTGAAAAATATAAATTTAACCGTGCAACCGGGAGAACGGATCGTTCTGTGTGGCCCTTCAGGTTCCGGTAAATCGACAACCATTCGTTGTATTAATCATCTGGAAGAACATCAACAGGGACGGATCGTGGTAGATGGCATCGAACTTAATGAAGATATCCGCAATATTGAGCGCGTCAGGCAGGAAGTGGGAATGGTCTTTCAGCATTTCAATCTCTTCCCTCATCTGACCGTTTTACAGAACTGTACCCTGGCACCGATTTGGGTACGCAAGATGCCTAAGAAAGAGGCTGAAGATCTGGCGGTGCATTACCTAGAGCGGGTGAGAATTGCCGAACATGCGCATAAGTTTCCCGGACAGATTTCAGGTGGTCAGCAGCAACGCGTTGCCATTGCGCGTTCGCTGTGTATGAAGCCGAAAATTATGTTGTTTGATGAGCCAACGTCGGCGCTCGATCCTGAGATGGTGAAAGAGGTGCTGGATACGATGATTGGGCTGGCGCAGTCGGGTATGACAATGTTGTGTGTAACACATGAGATGGGGTTTGCACGAACCGTCGCTGACCGGGTAATTTTTATGGATCGTGGGGAAATAGTGGAGCAAGCTGCACCTGATGAATTTTTTGCGCATCCTAAATCAGAGCGTACGAGGGCATTTTTATCGCAGGTAATCCATTAATTGAATGTTAGTTCGAAAAGCAAAAAGGCCATCCTTTCGGATGGCCTTTCGCTTGATTTGATGTCTGGCAGTTTATGGCGGGCGTCCTGCCCGCCACCCTCCGGGCCGTTGCTTCGCAACGTTCAAATCCGCTCCCGGCGGAT
>PPYF01268888.1_pt1 | contig 11853 bp, 12 predicted proteins | sample 1559871 | NCBI WGS metagenome assembly PPYF01 (sample SAMN08240021, study PRJNA423297) | Human gut metagenome, whole genome shotgun sequencing project. | reverse complement strand
CCTTTCTGGAGAAAGGTTCCCTCTCCCCTCCCCAAACCCCTCCTCTCTCCCTCCCAAGACGTTCGTAAACGGGGCGGGTCTTGATCGCGGCGGCGCGAAGGCCTGAACCTTGTTGGAAGTTTCCCGGCGGTGCGTTTATGGGAAAAAGCGGCCCGTCCTGTTCGTGCAGGGCGGGCCGTCGCGTTTGGGAGAATTGAGATCGGCGCGGGGGAAAGCAGTGTCGCCGGGTGGGCTGAATCCAATCCGAGATTACTGGGTTTTGATGATGTTGTAATTACGGTAGGTGCCGGTGCTGAGATTGACCTCTTCCGCCGTGGTGCCGCGATAGACCGTCATGGTATTTGTGAACGTGTCGAATTTGATGAACTGGGTTTCATTGAGGAAGAGTTGATATCTGTTGATGAAGGCATAGGTTCCCGTAAAGATGAGTATGCCGCACGTGAGGAGCAACAGGGACACCGGAGTGGAAAGGGTTTTGAGCATATCGGCCTCGCGCAAGAGAGTTGACGGAGATGAGATCGTCAATATGTCGTAGGTGATAATTGAAGTCAATAATGGACGGATATTTTTTTCTCTCCCGGAAAAGAGGGCACTCCGGTCGGTGAAACGCGCACCCACGGCATACGTTCGCTTTACCAGCGTGCTTTCGGGGTAATCTTGGTGCCGCCGCAACTCTGAAAAGGGGCATGTCCAACGGCGTCGGGACGAAAAAAAGCGGTCCGGGAGCCAGCGTAAGCTGGATGCCGGACCGCTTCTTTTCGTTTCGAGGGGGTCCGGGGGGAAGCATTCCCCCCGGACAGGGTCAAGGGGCGGTAGCCCCTTGCCGCCGGAGGCGTTGCCTTTATTCCATGCCGATGAACCGCCGGATGGCGGATTCGAGCCGTCGGATGCTGACGAAAGTGTCGAGACAGGGGCCGTTGGGGCGTTCGTTGATGACGCCGAAGACGGGCAGAGGATGCGTATCCTGAATGCCCGAGGACAGGTCGCGCTCGCAGGCCACCGCGACGATGATCCGGGGTCGGGCCTGCACCACGATGCGGCGGGCGATGGTGCCGCCGGTGGCGATGGCCACCTGTACGCCGTAGGCGTCGCGCAGGCCGAGTACGTCCTTGATCGGGCAGGCTCCGCAGCGCACGCAGTTGTCGATGTGGTAGGTGAGGCGGTGCGTGCAGCGGCTCGACTGGATGCAGTGCGGCAGGAGCACGAGGAGCTGGCGCGGTTCGCACCGGATGTTCGCGCTCAGGACCAGTTCGTTGTTCACCTTGATGAACGAGCGGCGCACCGTGGAGACGGGGATGCGCATCATGCGCCCCATCAGCTCCATGAGCGGCAGGAGCAGGCGGATGGTGATGCCCCGGAGCCGCGAGGTGCCGAGCACGGGCTTGCCGGTGTAGGCGTGCAGCACGAGTCCCACGGACAGCCAGATGATCGCGAGGATGGCCCCGCCGAAGACGACGCCCGCGATGACCGGAAGCCACGGATGGATGGCCGCGAACCCGATGGTCGGGATCAGCCAGATGCACAGGAGGAGCAGGCAGAGCAGGGTGGCCGTACCGGCGACGAGGCCGATGAACAGGCGTTTGCCGGTGCCGCCGTATTCGTCTTTGGGGAGCCTGAATGCGGATTGGGGAGTGTTCACCGTGGCGTTACCCGGTTGGGGGGAGCGGAGGAAATGCGCCTGAACGGAAAGGCGCGGAAGAATCATACGGGGTTCTTCCCGTTTGCACAACGGAGCCGTTGCGTCTTTCCCTGTTTTTCTTGCAATCCGATACGGTTGAGGCGGACGGCGCTTCTTCGGGACGGGAGCGGGAAGATGTGTTCCGATTTTGGGCGCGTTACGGAACTCCCGTCGCGCAACCTCCCCACCAGTCGAAGTTTTTGCGGGAGGGGGTCCGGGGGAGGGCGCTTTTTTCAAAAAGCGCTCTCCCCCGGTTTGTTACGCATCCGCAGGCGAAACGGCACGGCCCGGATCGGTCTGGCCTTTGCCGGCGGGACGGCAATAGCCGTTCCAGAAGGCTTCGGCGGACATGGGCTTGCTTCCGGCGGGTTTGAGCGTCGAGAGTTCGTACAGGGCGTCCCGGCAGGCGATGAGCAGCTTGCCGCCGCACAGGCCCACGATGGTCCCCGGCGTGGGGCGCGGGCCGTCCGCGTACGTTTCGCCGGGGCGTCCCGGCTGGAGCAGGACGGGCAGGGGATCGCGGTTGGGCAGCAGAAAGACCGTCTGTGCGCCGGGCCACGGGGTCACGCCGCGCATGCGGGCGTGCAGGACTTCGGCGTCCTCGTCCCAGCCGATATGCCCGTCGGCCTTGGTCAGCTTGGCGGCGTGGGTCGCCAGTGCGTCGTCCTGCGGGATGGGCGTGGTCGGGTCGCCGTCGGCGTACTGCTGGAGCACCTCGACCATGAGCCGTCCGCCGAGGTCGGCGAGTTCGTCATGCAGGGTGGCGGCGGTGTCGTCGATGCCGATGCCGAGAGCGCGCTGGGAGAGCATGGGGCCTGTGTCCAGCCCGCGTTCCATCCGCATGATGGTGATGCCCGTGAGCTTGTTGCCGTCCATGATCGCCCGCTGGATCGGGGCCGCGCCCCGGTACTGCGGCAGAAGCGAGCCGTGGACGTTGAAGGGGCCGATGGTCGGGATGTCCAGCACGGCCTGCGGCAGGATGAGCCCGTAGGCGGCGACGACCAGCGCGTCGGGACGCAGGGCGGCGAGGGCGGCGCGGTCGGCTTCGTCCTTGAAGTTCAGTGGCTGGTACACGGGGATGCCGCGTTCCTGTGCGGCGACCTTCACGGCGGGCGGCTGGAGCTTGTGCCCGCGCCCGGCGGGGCGGTCGGGCTGGCAGTAGGCCGCGACGACCTCGCCGCCGGGCCAGTCCGCCACATGCCGCAGCACCGTGGCGGCGAAATCCGGCGTCCCCATGAAGACGATGCGCAGGGGCTTCTGGGCGGCGGACATTACTTCACCTGACTCTGGCGGGTGCCTTTCTTGAGCTTGTTTTCGTACATCATCCGCTTGAGGCGGCTGATGCGGTCGATGAACAGCTTGCCGTCCAGATGATCGATTTCGTGTTGGACGCAGATGGCGAGCAGGTCGTCGGCGTCGAAGCTGACGGGCTTGCCGTCGAGATCGGTGGCCTCGACGTGGATGCGCGCGGTACGTTTGACCTTGGCGCGGTAGTCGGGCACGGAGAGGCAGCCCTCTTCGCTTTCGATGGACCCGGCGTCCGGCAGCGGCGTCCACACCGGGTTGACCAGCACCATTTTGCCCTCGCGTTTTTCGGGGCCGGAGATGTCGATGATCACGAGACGGACGAGCTTGCCGACCTGCGGGGCGGCGATGCCGATGCCGTCCGATTTGTACATGGTTTCGGTCATTTCGTCCGCAAGCCGGCGGATTTCGTCGGTGACTTCGGTGATCGGGAGGCTGGTCTTGCCGAGGAGCGGATTAGGATAGGTAACTATTTTCAAAGGCATATAAATTCTCGCGAGCGGGTTGGCATTCGTGGGTGAAACAGGTTAGAAGAACGGGAAGTGTCAATACACAGTGGAGTATCCTATCCCGTCCGGACGATAAAGTACAGTTTGGACGCAAGCCTTGCCGGGCCGCGGCGGCGTATCGCTTCGCCGTTTCCGGCGTCATGCCGATGGTGATCGCCTTGACGAACAACGTTTCTCTGCCCTTCGCCCCGGACAAGCCGTGGCTTGCGCCGCTCGCCGGATGGTCGGACCTGCCTTTTCGCCTGCTGTGCCGGAAGTTCGGCGCGGCGGTCTGCTGCACCGAAATGATCAGCGCCAAAGGGCTGATCTACAAGAGCCCCGGCACGGCGGAACTGTTCGCCACCTGCCCGGAGGACGATCCCGTGGTCGTCCAGTTGTTCGGCAGCGAGGCTCCGTTCATGGAGGCGGCGACGGAACGGCTTCGGGAGAAGGGGTTCGTCTGGTTCGACTGCAACATGGGCTGCTCCGTGCCCAAGGTCGCGCGCACGGGTTCGGGTGCGGCGATGTGCAAGGACATCGACAACGCCCTGCTGGTGGCCGAAGCCTTGGTCCGCGCCGCCGGGCGTGGCCGGGTGGGCTTCAAATTGCGCCTCGGCTGGGACGAGCCGGGCAGAACGCCCGCCGCCGAAACGTGGCGCGTTCTGGCTCCGGCGCTGGAGTCCATCGGTGCGGGCTGGCTGACGCTGCACCCGCGCACGGCGAAGCAGGGATTTACCGGAACGGCGCGCTGGGACGTCCTCAAGGAATTGAAGGCGCTCGTATCGCTGCCCGTCATCGCCAGCGGCGACTTGTTCACCGCCGAGGACGGGGTGCGCTGTCTCGCCGAGACGGGCGTGGATACCGTCATGTACGCGCGCGGCGCGCTGCGTGATCCCGCGATTTTCAAGGCGCATCTCGACCTGCTGGCGGGCCGGGAACCGGAACTTGCGGACGTGCCCACGCTGTTGTCCCGCATCCGGGAGCACGCGCGGCTCGCCCGTGAACTGAGTACGGAAAAGGTGGCCCTGCTCAAGATGCGGACCATCGTTCCCCGCTACGTGCGGCATATCGAAGGCTCGAAGCAACTCCGGGCGGACATCATCGCCTGCCGGAGCTGGGACGATTTCGAGCGCGCCCTGCGCGTCTTCGAAACCGGGAACCCCGTACGGGATTGACGCTTTTCTCAGGCATCCTTTCTATAATATCCCATCGCCCCGTTGTCATCCTCATAGACTACAGGAAAAAAACATGAACATGCGTTCCGCTCACGCCGGGTTTACGCTGATCGAAATCATTTCGGTGTTGGTCATTCTCGGCATCCTCGCCGCCGTCGCCGTCCCCAAATATTTCGACCTTCAGGAAGAATCCGAAAAGAAGGCCGCCCTCTCCGCCGTGGCCGAAGCGCAGGCGCGTATCCAGCTTTCTTTCGGACAGCAGATTTTGCAGGGGAAAACCTGCGAGGAAGCTGTCGAGAAAGTCAATGAAGTCAATAAACTGAGCGATGATGGTAACGGTACGTTCGGGGAGTTCATTCTTACGGCAGGAACCATCACCACCGCCGGAACGGATGTTTCCGCTCAACGAGGCCAAAACGGCAATGTGGTTGAGACAGGTGCAAAGCTGTATCTGCCGTCGTGTGATGAGGACTCTTTGTCCAATGTCGCATCAAGATTTTTAGTTTCCAATGTCCTTGATTATTTGGATCAAAGAAGGACAAAGAATCATAAAGACATTTCTGTTGAGACGTCACTTACTTTAGCAAACGGGGTTAACGTTTCGCTGGGCAACAACTGGAATACTAAAGATGGAACTTCTACAGCGGAGTTCACATTCCAAGGAACTGGTAAGGAAAAGGTCGTATTTAAATTACAAGACATGGGTGATGATACAATTCAGATATGGAATATGGATGTCTACACTGACTCCGGTTCTAAAAAGCAGATTGTGCATGATAAATATGTGCATACAAGTCAAAAAGATATTCAGCAGGCAACCACGGCACTGAAAAATATGGGGTTTGATCCCAAGATGTTTTCTCAAGCTCTTGAAACTGGACACGGTGTCGGAAGAATAATAGTTGATAAATCAGTCTTTCAATAATTTTTTTTCCCCTCAATCCCTCCCCCTTCCAGAAGCCGTTTCGCCACGGTGAGGACGGGGAGGCCGACGATGGTGGCCCACTGGCCTCTGATTTCCGAGACGAGGAAGGAGCCGAGGCCCTGTATGGCGTAGGAACCCGCCTTGTCGTCGCATTCGCCGGTGGCGGCGTAGGCGCGGAGCACGTCTTCCGGCCATTCCGCGAAGGTGACGTCCGCCGCGTCGTGGAACAGTTCCGTTCGGGGGCCGTCTTCACCCAGCCAGACGATGCAGCAGCCCGTGTACACCGTGTGCGTGCGCCCGGACAGGTGCAGGAGCATGGCCAGCGCCTCGTCCCGGTTGGCGGGCTTGCCGAGGATCACCGGGCCGGACGTTTCATGCAGCACCACGATGGTGTCCGATCCGAGCACCACCGCGCCGGGCGTTTCCACGACGCGGGCTACGGCTTCGGCCTTGGCTTGGGCGGCGCGCATGACGTAGGCGGCGGGATCGTCGTCCGGGGTCGGGGCCGGTTCGGAGCCTTCCACCACGCGGATGGAGAAATCGAGTCCGAGGCTGCCGAGCAGTTCGCGTCTGCGGGGAGAGGCCGAGGCGAGGACAAGAGGCCGGAGTGCGCGGAACGCGCCGGAATGTTGGATTTCTTTCACGGATTCAATCCTTTTGGGCGACCATACTACTGGAAAAAGTTTTCGGAAGGGGATAGCGTGGCTCCACAGGGGGGAAGCCGTCATGCCGTCCAATCACAAGCTCAGTGCGCGCCTTACGCAATTGCTGGAACTGTTTTCGCGCAATGACGACTGGCTGATCGTCATCAACGCCGATCCGGATGCCATGGCCTCCGCGATGGCGCTCAAGCGGATCATGTCCCATCGCACGGGGAAAGTCACCATCGCCCGCATCAACGAAATTTCGCGGCCCGACAATCTGGCGATGATCCGCTACCTGCGTATCCCCATGGTCCCTTTGACCGACCGTCTGAAAGCCTCGTACACGCGGTTCGCGATGGTCGATTCGCAGCCCCACCACAATCCCGCGTTCGAGGGCATCCCGTTCTCCATCGTCATCGATCACCATCCCGTTGTGGCGGAACACCCCGTCGAAGCGGCCTACGTCGACATCCGGCCCCAGTACGGCGCGGTGAGCACGCTGCTGGCCGAATACCTGCGGGCCTACCATATCCGGCCCGGCATACGGCTGGCGACCGCCCTGCAATACGGCATCCGCACGGATACCGCCACCTTCACCCGCACGGGCACGGAAACGGACCTCCGCGCCTACCAGTACCTCGCCGCACACGGTGATACCGCCCTGCTCACGCGCATTCTCCGCAGCGAATACCTGCCCGAGTGGCTCAAGTATTTCGGACGGGCCTTTTCGTCCATGCATCAGTACCGTTCCGGGGCCTACTGCTATCTGGGCACGGTGGAAAACCCGGACATCCTCGTGGTGGTGGCGGATTTCTTCACCCGCGTACACGGCCTGAAATGGGTCGCCATCTGCGGCGTCTACAATGATACGGTCGTGGTCATCTTCCGGGGGGACGGGCATCTTGATCTCGGGGCCTTCGCAGCCTCCCGACTCGGCGGGTTCGGCAACGCCGGAGGCCACCGCGCCCTTGCCCGCGCCGAATTCCCCCTTTCCGCCACCGAAGGCCGCAGCGTGGACGTGTTCGTCTACCGCAAGCTCACCGAGACGCCGCAAAAGAAGAAAGAAGCCCCGGACGAGCCGGAAGCCGCCGAGGCGTAGCCGGTCTTTTCCCGGAATCCTCCAACGGCCTTTCCAGACCGGCACGCTGGAGGAGCGCTTCCCGGCGGGTGCGCTTCATCACCGAGGCCGTTTGGGGGCGGGCGGCTCCGTCTTCCTTGCCGACAAGAAAGGCTCCGTCACGGGATTCGCTTGTTGCGCCCTCACCGCATGGCGATGGCTCTAGCATGCAAAGATGGAGTCATTACGACGATGCCGCGCCTTCGCTTCATGGCGCATGGGCGACATGTTTCAACGTTTTTTCGTTGCCGAACGTCATGCAAGGGCGCGCTCTTCGGTATCTCTCCGGAAAGTCGGGAAACAAGACGGCAACCGTTTTCCGTCGCGGAGGAGAGCGGAGCGACGCCCGGAATACTCTTCGGGCGTTGCTCCGCATGGAAAATACGCGAACGGGGATTCGGCAAACGCGACGTTTTGCCGGAGAAGGGCGCGCGAGCCGATGTGGCAGCGGGCGGGAGGAGACGCGGGGCCTCTTCCGAACGTCGCCCCTTCCCCAAACTCTCTCCCGATCTTACCCTACGATCAGGAAATTCTTGACGCCGGTGAACACGACCTGTGCGGCGATGGCGGCGAGGAGGAGGCCCGTGAGCTTGGAAAGCACCGCGAGGCCGGTCTTGCCGAGGATGCGCTGTACGTGGTTCGCCATCAGCAGCATGAGGGTAATCAGCGCCGAGGCCACGAACAGGGCCGCCGAACCGATGATGCGTTCCGTCAGGCTGTGGGCCGACGCGCCGAGGACCATCAGGGTACCGATGCTCGCCGGACCCATGCAGATCGGGATGGCCAGCGGCACCACGCTGATGTCCTCGTCCGGGCTGTCGGGCGTGTGCGACTCGCGCTGTTCGCCCATGAGCGCCACGGAAGTCAGGAACAGCAGCGCTCCGGCCCCGATTCGGAAGGCGTCCAGCGTGAACCCGAATACGCTGAACAGCGATTCGCCGAAAAAGTACAGCACCGTGCCCACGATGAAGACCGCCGCGCCCGTCCGCAGGGCCGTGCGGCGCTTGCGGCGTCCGCCGTAGGTCTGCGTCCCGCTCAGAAAGGCGCTCAGGGCGGCGGGAGGCGTCAGCAGGGCGAAAAGTTTGATGACCGAACTGAAAAATTCTCCGATACTGTAATCCATAGTCTTCTCACTACCCCGCAAAGCGGTTATGGAATGCGCGAGGGAGCACTCGCACCGGGCGCATGTTTTGATTGATTGACCAATGAGCCGGGCCACCATACAAGGAAGTCAGGATTCTTCAAGAGCTTTTTTTCGCATTCAAGGACAACGTGCCGGTGTTCCACTGTTTTTTTGATCAAAGAAATTCTGTGGCCGTCAGGGCCGCGCGTTTTCGCCGCCCGCAACGGACGGCGACGGCTTGCAACCGGGCCGGAGGCCCGCACGGAGGAACGCTTCATGACGCCTTCCTGCATCAATACGACCCTGTTTGATCTGTTCAAGGTGGGCCCCGGCCCCTCCAGTTCCCATACCATCGGCCCCATGAAGGCGGGCTACCATTTCGCGGAGGAATGCGCCGGGCTGCCGCGCGATCTGCTCGTGCGGGCCGTACGCTTCCGCGTGCGCCTCTACGGGTCCCTCAGCGCCACGGGCACGGGCCACGGCACCGACGCCGCCGTCGTCGCCGGGCTGCTGGGCACGGCTCCGGAATGCTGCCCCCCCAGCCTGCTCCGGAACCTCATGGACAACCCCCATACGCCGCACAAACGCCCGCTCGGCGACGGCGAAGCGTCGATCCGCGTCTCGGACGTGAGCCACGACGCGATCATCCACGACTACCCCTACAGCAACACGCTGGTCGCAGAACTGCTGGACGGCGAGGACAACGTACTGCATTCGCAGGAATATTACTCCGTGGGCGGCGGCTTCATCCAGTGGAAGGGATGGACGGCCCCCGTACTCGGGGAGCCTGTTCACCGCTATTCGAATATGACCGAATTGCGGGCCATTGTGAAGGAGAAGGGCCTCAACATTTACGAGATCATTCTCGACAACGAAATGGCGATCACCGGCGCGTCGCGGCCCGCGATCATTCATTCCCTCAACGAGATCATCGATCACATGGAAAGCGGCGTCCGCCGCGGGCTGGACGCCGAAGGCCAGCTCCCCGGCCCCCTCAAGGTCCAGCGCAAGGCCCGCATGCTCTGGCAGCAGGCCTCGCGCATGCACTCCTCGCCCGATCAGTTCCTGACCCGGATCAACGCCTACGCCTTCGCCACGGCGGAGGAGAACGCCTCGGGCGGGGTCATCGTCACCGCGCCCACCTGCGGTTCCGCCGGGGTCATGCCCGCGCTGGTGTACGCCATGCGCCATGAACTGTTCATCGGGGACCGGGCCATCCGCGAAGCCTTCCTCGCGGCGGCGGCGGTCGGCTTCGTCGCCAAGCACAACGCGAGCATCGCCGGGGCCGAGGTCGGCTGTCAGGGCGAAATCGGGGTGGCGTCCGCGATGGCGGCGGCTTTCGTGGCCGACGCGCGCGGCTACCGGTCCCGCGTGACCGAGAACGCGGCGGAGGTGGCGCTGGAGCACCACCTCGGCATCACCTGCGATCCGGTGCAGGGCTACGTGCAGATTCCCTGCATCGAGCGCAACGCGATGGGCGCGGTCAAGGCCTACAACGCCGCGGTGATCACCTCCGGCACGGACCCCTATTCGCAGCGCGTGTCCCTCGACGCCGCCATCGCCGCAATGGCCGAGACGGGACGGGAAATGAGCTGCAAATTCAAGGAGACATCCCTCGGAGGGCTGGCCGTAAGTATGGTCGCCTGTTGACACCGTTCCGGAAGCGGGTTATTGATTGCCTCTTTCACACTGACATATGCCGGGTTTTTTCCCCTCTGGACAAATACGCTTTCGGGCTTAGAGTTACGAGATTGGAAGAAGCCCGTCTTTTTTGGAGGCCGCAAACATGGCACGCATCACCGTTGAAGACTGTCAGGAACGCGTCGAAAATCGTTTTCTCCTCGTGCAGATGGCGATCAAGCGCGTGCGCCAGTACCGGGAGGGCTACGAGCCTCTGGTCGAGTCGCGCAACAAGGAAGCCGTGACCGCGCTGCGTGAAATCGCCGCCGGAAAGGTCTTCCCCGAAGACATGAGCCACTACCATATGCCTACCGGCGAAACTCAACCCGACATGGACGACTAGTCTTTCCGTCCGGAAACCCCTACCGCTATGGCCCAACGCGATTATTACGAAGTTCTCGGTGTTGCCCGCGATGCGTCGGAAGACGAAATCAAGCGGGCTTACCGCAAAATGGCGCTCCAGAACCATCCCGACCACAATCCCGACAATCCCGAAGCCGAACAGCGTTTCAAGGAGGCCGCCGAGGCCTATGAAGTCCTGCGTGACCCGGAACGCCGGGCGCGGTACGACCAGTTCGGCCACGCCGGCGTCGGAAACGGCGGAGACTTCGGCGGCTTTGGGTCCACCGAAGATATTTTCGCCCATTTCGGGGATATCTTCGGCGACATGTTCGGTTTCAGCATGGGCGGCTCGCGCCGCAGCGGGCCGCGTCCCACGGCGGGCGCGGACCTGCGTTACAATCTGAACATCACCTTCGCGCAGGCTGCGCGGGGAGCGGAAATCACCCTGAACATCCCCCGGATGGCCTCCTGTGACGAATGCGGCGGCTCCGGGGCGGCTCCGGGTTCGTCCCGCGAAACCTGCCGCCAGTGCGGCGGTTCCGGTCAGGTCCGCAATTCGCAGGGCTTTTTCCAGTTCGTGGTGCCCTGTCCGACCTGTCACGGCGAAGGGTTCACCATTCCCAAGCCCTGCCCCAAGTGCCGGGGCAAGGGGCAGGTGCAGGAGACCCGCGACCTCTCGGTCCGCATCCCCGCCGGTGTGGATACCGGGACGCGTCTGCGTCTGCGCAACGAGGGCGAAGCCGGAACCAACGGCGGCCCGAACGGCGACCTGTACGTGTTCATTTCGGTGGACGAGGACAAGACCTTCCGCCGTCAGGGACAGGACCTCGTGCTGACACGGGAAATCTCCTTCGTGCAGGCCGCGCTCGGCCACACCATGAAGGTGCCCGGCCTCGACGGCGATCTCGAACTCAAGATCGCCAGAGGTACGCAGAGCGGCACGGTGCTGCGTCTGCCGGGCAAGGGGCTTCCCTTCCTCAACCAGAAGCGCAACGGCGACCTGCTCGTCGAGGTCGTGGTCAAGACGCCCACCAACCTCTCCGCACGTCAGGAGGAACTCCTCCGCGAGTTCGAATCCAGCTCCGAAGAGTCCATCGGCGACAAGATCATCAAGGGCGTCGAGAACCTCCTCGGCGGCGGCAAGAGCAAGAAAAAGAAGAAATAGCGAAATATTGAGGGGGGAGAGGGGACCTTTCTGAAGAAAGGTCCCCTCTCCCCCCTCAAACTCCCCTCTCTCCCTCCCAAGACTTTCGACCTTATCGAATCCCTGTTCGGAGGTTCGGGAGACGCTTCGGGAGGGAAGGGGGAAACGCAGGGACCCTGCGAAAAAAGAGACAGCCGCCCGGAACCAACGGTTCCGGGCGGCTTTGTCATTT
>PPYF01470330.1_pt1 | contig 11854 bp, 9 predicted proteins | sample 1559871 | NCBI WGS metagenome assembly PPYF01 (sample SAMN08240021, study PRJNA423297) | Human gut metagenome, whole genome shotgun sequencing project. | reverse complement strand
CCATCGTGCAGGAGCGCACGCGGGGGCTCGTCTTCGCGGGCGGCATCTTCTCGAATCTGACGCACGACCACCTCGACTACCACAAGACCTTCGCCGAATACATCCGGGCGAAGAAGCGCTTCTTCGACGGCCTGCCCGCGGGGGCCTTCGCGCTGACGAACGCCGACGACCGCAACGGCCGCGTCATGGTGCAGAACACCGCGGCGAAGGTGAGCACCTATTCGCTGCGGTCGATGGCCGATTTCCGCTGCCGGATCGTCGAGACGCACCTCGACGGGATGCTGCTGCGCATCGACGGCGCGGAGGTGTGGGTCGGACTGCTCGGACGGTTCAACGCCTATAACCTGCTGGCCGTTTACGGTGCGGCGTCGCTGCTGGGGCTCGACCGCGGGGAGGTGCTGCGCACGCTTTCGGCGCTGCACCCCGTGAGCGGCCGGTTCGAGGTGATCCGTGCGGAGAACGGGACCGTCGCGGTGGTGGACTACGCCCATACGCCCGATGCGCTGGAGAACGTGCTGCGGACGATCGGCGAGCTGCGCACCCCTGCGCAGCAGTTGTTCGCGGTGTGCGGCTGCGGCGGCGACCGCGACCGCACGAAACGGCCCGAGATGGCGCAGATCGCCGTGAAATACGCCTCGACGGCCATCTTCACTTCGGACAATCCCCGCCACGAGTCGCCCGAGGCGATTCTCGACGAGATGACGGCCGGGCTCGACCCCTCGGTGCGCTACCTGCGCATCGCCGACCGGGCGGAGGCGATCCGCACGGCCGTGATGCTCTCGCGGCCCGGCGACATCCTCCTCGTCGCGGGCAAGGGGCACGAGACCTACCAGATCGTCGGCAACGAGAAACGGCATTTCGACGACCGCGAGGAGGTCCGCCGCGCCTTCGCCGCCCTTTCGAAACCGGAAAAACGCAACTGACACCATGCTGTATCATCTTTTCAAATACCTCGACGAGGTTTACGACCTGCCCGGATCGGGCATGTTCCAGTACATTTCGTTCCGCGCGGCGGCGGCGGTGATCCTTTCGCTGCTCATCGTCATCATCTTCGGGCGGCGGATCATCGACTTCCTGCGCCGCAAGCAGATCGGCGAGGAGATCCGCGACCTGGGGCTCGAGGGGCAGCTCCAGAAGCGGGGCACGCCGACGATGGGCGGCGTGATCATCCTCGTCGCCATCCTCGTCCCGACGCTGCTGCTGGGCAAGCTGGACAACGTTTACGTGCAACTGATGCTGGTCTCGACCGTCTGGCTGGGGCTGATCGGCGGACTGGACGACTACATCAAGGTGTTCCGCCACCGCAAGGAGGGCCTCAAGGGGCGCTTCAAGATCGTGGGACAGGTCGGGCTGGGCGTCATCGTCGGGACGACCATGTGGCTCTCGCCCGAGATCGTCGTGCGCGAGAAGTCCACGCGGCCCGTGGAGACGGTCTATCTCGACGAGGAGGGGCGTGCGGTGCAGAGCGTGCGGCAGACGGTGGTGCTCAGCTCCGAGTCGGTCAAGACCACGCAGACGACCATCCCCTTCATCAAGGACAACGAGTTCGACTACGGCTGGCTCACCGGAGGCAACGGAACGGCCACGTGGCTGCTCTACGTGCTGGTGGCGATCTTCGTGGTGACGGCCGTGTCGAACGGCGCGAACCTGACGGACGGCCTCGACGGGCTGGCCACGGGCGTATCGGTCCCGATCGTCGCCGTGCTGGGGGTGCTGGCCTACCTCTCGGGCCACATCGTTTACGCCGACTACCTCAATATCATGTATATCCCGCAGAGCGGCGAACTGGTGGTCTTCGCCGCGGCGCTGGTCGGGGCGCTGGTCGGCTTCCTCTGGTACAACTCCTTCCCGGCGCAGATCTTCATGGGCGACACGGGCTCGCTCTCGATCGGCGGCGTGATCGCCGTCTTCGCGCTCTGCATCCGCAAGGAGCTGCTGCTGCCGCTGCTGTGCGGGGTTTTCCTCGTGGAGAGCTTCTCGGTGATGATGCAGGTGGGATGGTTCAAGTACACCAGGCGCCGCTACGGCGAGGGGCGCCGCATCCTGCTCATGTCGCCCGTACACCACCACTACCAGAAGCGGGGCATCTTCGAGACGAAGATCGTCACGCGGTTCTGGATCATTTCGCTGCTGCTGGCGGCCATAACGCTGGTGACGCTGAAGATACGATAAGCGATCGGGCCGTCCGCCGGGGCCGCAGGGCGCTTCCGGGACGGCCGGAAAATAAAGAACGGAATCATGCAGAAGAAATTCATCGTCGTTTTGGGCGGCGGAATCAGCGGCTACGGCTCCGCGATCCTCGCCAAGAAGAAGGGGTTCGGGGTCTTCCTGTCGGACTCGGGCCGTATCGCCGACCGCTACCGCGAGCGGCTCGACGAGTGGGGGGTTCCCTACGAGCAGGGCGGCCACACCGAAGAGCGCATCCTCGCGGCGTCGGAGGTCGTCAAGTCGCCCGGGATTCCCGAGACGGCGCCCATCGTGCGGCGTATCCGCGAGGCGGGTATTCCGGTGATCTCCGAGATGGAGTTCGCGGGCCGCTACATCGGCCGGGCGCGCTGCATCTGCATCACGGGGTCGAACGGCAAGACCACCACCACGTCGCTCATCTACAAGATCATGCGCGACGCAGGGTTGAACGTGGCGCTCGGGGGCAACATCGGCGAGAGCTTCGCCTATTCGGTCGCCACGGGCGATTACGACTGGTATGTGTTGGAGCTCAGTTCCTTCCAGCTCGACGGCATGTACCGCTTTCGCGCCCATATCGGGGTGCTGATGAACATCACGCCCGACCACCTGGACCGCTATGACCATTGCTTTCAGAACTATGCGGACTCGAAGATGCGCATCGTGCGGAACATGACCTCGCGCGACTGGTTCGTCTATTCGGGCGACGACGAGGTGATCTGGCGGCAGTTGCCGCGCTACGACCTGCGCATGAAACAACTGCCCTTCGCCGCGAAGAACGCCGTGGCGAGCGGCGCGGGCGACGCCTTCCTCTGCGACGGGCGCTTCACGGCCGCGGCCGGGAAAAGCTCCGTGGAGATCGACACCGCGAAGCTGCGGATCAAGGGGCTGCACAACGCCTACAACGCCATGGCCGCGGCGCTGGCGACCCTCGCGGCGGGCGTCGCCCCGGCGCGGATCCGCCGCTCGCTCTACGAATTCGCCCCGGTCGAACACCGGCTCGAACCGGTGGCCGAGAAGGGCGGCGTGTTGTGGATCAACGACTCGAAGGCCACGAACGTCGATTCGGTCTATTACGCGCTGGAGAGCATGAAGCGGCCCGTGGTGTGGATCGCCGGAGGCACGGACAAGGGCAACGATTACGGGCCGCTGAAGGCATTCGCCCGCGAGAAGGTGCACACGCTCGTCTGCATGGGGCTGGACAACGCCAAGCTCCTGAGCGAATTTGCGGGGGTGGTTCCCGAGGTGATTCCGACCTCTTCGCTCGACGAGGCGATGACGGCGGCGAAGGCCGCGGCCCGGGAGGGCGACGCGGTGCTGCTGTCGCCCGCCTGCGCGAGCTTCGACCTGTTCCGCAACTACGAGGACCGCGGCGAACGTTTCAAGCGCTGGGTGAACGAAAATGCCTGACGACATGGAGCGGGAGGAATACGGATACGACGAACGGACGGCGGCGGAGACGGCCCGCGATGCCGCGCCGCGCCGCCGGGGCGCCCCGGCGGAGACGCCGCCGGGAGGGCGCCGCGGTGCTGCGGGCGACTCCGGACCCGCTGCGGACGATACCGGTGCGGCCGGCGGAGGTGCGGCGCGGCTCGACCTCTTCACGGGCGACCGCGTGCTGTGGATCATCGTCGCCGCGCTGGCGGTGATCTCCGTGCTGGTGGTCTATTCCTCGACGGCCAAAATGGCCTACGACGCGCACACGGCCCGCACGACGGCGCACTTCCTGCGCCAGCAGCTGATGATCCTCGCGGCGAGCCTCGTGGTGATGTTCGCCGTGCAGAAGATCAACTGCCGCATCTACAACTACTTCGCCCGCCCCGTCTATTTCCTCTCGGTGCTGCTGACCGTCGCCGTCTATTTCATCGGCGCGACGACCAACGGCGCGGCGCGCTGGATTCCGCTCGGGCCCTTCCAGTTCCAGCCGTCGGAGGCGCTGAAGGTCGCCACGGTGCTGTTCCTCGCGCAGCAGCTGGCCGGGAGGCAGTCGAAGATCGACAAGATCCGCATCGTCCCCACGTGGCGGTTCTGGACCTGGCGCTCGTCGCCCGCGCAGCGGAAAATCTGGCGCGAGGGGACATGGCCGATTCTCATGCCCGTCGCGGTGTCGTGTCTGGTGATCTTCCCGGCGCACACCTCGTCGGCCGTGCTGGTGGCCATGGCCTCGTGGGTGATGATGCTCATCGGACGGGTGCGTTTCGGCGAACTGATGAAGCTCGTGGGATGGGGCGTCGCGGCCATCGCGGTGGTCATGACGCTCAACCTCGGACGCAGCGAGACGGCCGAAGGGCGCGTCTCGACGTGGATTCACCTCTGGACCTCGTCGCAGGTCGATAAGCCGATCGAGCACCTCACGGACACCGAACGTTCGATGATCGCCATTCACAACGGCGGAATCCTGGGCGAAGGGGCCGGACAGAGCGCCATGCGCGTGGAGATGATCCACCCCGAGAGCGACTACGCCTATGCCTTCTTCGTCGAGGAGTACGGGCTGCTGCTGGCCGTGGTGCTGCTGATGCTCTACCTGTGGATTTTCTTCCGCGCCATCGAGATCTTCCGGCGCTGCGGCACGGCCTTTCCGGGGCTGCTGGTGCTGGGGCTGGCGCTGCTCATCACCTGCCAGGCGCTGCTGCACGTCATGGTGACGGTGAATCTGATTCCCGAGACGGGCCAGACCCTGCCGCTCATCTCGCGCGGCGGCTCCTCGACCCTCTTCACGACCATCGCGCTGGGGATGATCCTGAGCGTCAGCCGTCAGAACGACGAGCAGTCGCACGACAGACCCCGCGCCGAGACGCTCTACGAGCGGTAACGGGTCCGCGGACGGCGGCAACCCGGCAGACAACGGAAATTGAGATCGCATAGTTTTCGGTTATGGACGACATTCGTTTGGACAAATACCTTTGGGCCGTGCGGGTTTTCAAGACCCGCAGCGATGCGGCGGACGCCATCCGCACCAACAAGGTGACGGTGAACGGCTCCTTCGCCAAGCCCTCGCGCGAAGTGAAGATCGGCGACCTGATCGCCGTGCGCAAACGGCAGGTGACCTATTCGTACAAGGTGCTCGGGCTGGTGTCGAGCCGCCAGGGGGCCAGAAACGTTCCGGATTACTGCCTCGACGTCACGCCGCAGGAGGAGTTGGCGAAGCTCGACGTGCCGCGCGAGACGATCTTCGTCTTCCGCGACCGCGGTACGGGCCGCCCCACCAAGAAGGAGCGGCGCGAGCTGGATACGCTCATGGACGAGGTATTTTACGACGACGGGGAGGACGAGTAGCCGGGTCCGCTTCCCGTCCCCGGGGGCGTTTCCTTGCTTTTCGGGCGGAGTGCGCTTCCCGGAGGGGACCCGCTTTCCGTCTCTCGCTTCTTTCCGATCTTGGTTTCTATTTTCTGTCTTCTGGTTTTTGTCCGCAATTATACGTTTCGTTTTATGTGACGCATCCGGGGGTTTTGCGCGTCTATTTGTAGTACAATGCACTAATGCTGTTTTCTGTTGGCTCTTTTGTATATCTTCCCTTATATTTTTTAAGGAATGTCCGGCGGGCGGAGGGTTCCGTCCGCCGAAAAAATACCACCCCGGAGTGTTCGGGGTGGTATTCGGAAACGCTTCGGACCGGGTTCGGCGGTCCCGGGGGCGTCACTCCTCGATGAAGTCGATGTTGATTTCGCGCTGGAAAACCTCCTGCAGCGAGATCATGGTTTCGGTCGAGGCGAGGCCCTGGATGTGCAGGATGCCGTCGAAAATCGTCCGCATCAGGTGTTCGTTGTCCACGCAGTAGAGCTTCGCGAGGATGTTGCCCGCTCCGGTGATGAAGTGGCATTCCACGATTTCCGGAACCTTCTTCAGCTCCTCGATGGCCTCCGACAGCAGTTTCGGATCGCGCAGCGTGATGCTGACGTGCGCGCAGACGTCGAAGCCCATCATCTTGGGATTCACGACGAGCCGGCTGCCGAGAATCACGCCCGCCTCGTCGAGCTTGCGGATGCGCTGGTGGATGGCGGCTCCCGAAATGCCGCATTCGCGCGCAATCTCCAGAAAAGGCATCCGCGCGTTCTTTATCAGGTATTTGAGGATTTTGCGATCTATCGCGTCGAGTGCTACCTTAGGCATGGCGGGGGATCATTTAAGTACGTTCAACTCCTTGCCGACCTTGATGAAGGCGGCGATGCAACGGTCGAGCTGCTCGGTCGTGTGGCCTGCGGAAACCTGGACGCGGATGCGCGCCTCGCCTTTCGGCACGACCGGATAGTAGAAGCCCGTGACGAAAACGCCCTCGTCCTGGAGCTTCGCGGCGAAGTCCTGCGAGAGTTTGGCGTCGTAGAGCATCACGGCGCAGATGGCCGACTGCGTGGGTTTGATGTCGAACCCGGCGTCGAGCATTCCCCGGCGGAAGTGTTCGACGTTGGCCACCAGCCGGTCGTGCAGCTCGTCGCTTTCGGCGAGCATCCGGAACATTTCGATCGAGGCTCCCACGACGGCGGGGGGCAGCGAATTGGAGAAGAGGTAGGGACGCGACCGCTGGCGCAGCATGTCGATGATCTCCTTGCGGCCCGTGGTGAAGCCGCCCACGGCGCCGCCGAAGGCCTTGCCCAGCGTGCCGGTCAGGATGTCCACCTTCCCGCGCAGGTCGTAGAGTTCGGTGATGCCGCGGCCCGTTTTGCCCAGCACGCCGGCCGAGTGGCACTCGTCCACCATCACCAGCGCGTCGTACTTCTCGGCCAGTGCGCAGATCTTGTCGAGCGGTGCGGCGTTGCCGTCCATCGAGAACACGCCGTCGGTGCAGATGATGCGGAACCGCTGGGCCTGCGCCTTCCTGAGACACTCCTCCAGTTCGGCCATGTCGGCATTGGCGTAACGGTAGCGCACGGCCTTGCACAGACGCACGCCGTCGATGATCGAGGCGTGGTTGAGTGCGTCGGAGATGATGGCGTCCTCCTGGGTGAAGAGCGGCTCGAACACGCCGCCGTTGGCGTCGAAGCAGGCGGCGTAGAGGATCGTGTCCTCCGTGCCGAAGTAGTCGGAGACGGCCTTTTCCAGCTCCTTGTGGATGTCCTGGCAGCCGCAGATGAAACGCACGGACGACATGCCGAAGCCGCGGCGGTCCATGGCCTGCTTGGCCGCTTCGATCAGGCGTTTGTTGTCCGACAGTCCGAGGTAGTTGTTGGCGCAGAAGTTCAGCACCTTGCGGCCTGCCACCTCGATCTCGGCCCGCTGGGGCGACTCGATGATCCGTTCCTTCTTGTAAAGCCCCGCAGCCTCGATTTCGGCGAGTTCCCGCTGCAGGTGTTCCTTGATTTTCCCGTACATATCCGTTAATTTTTTGATGAAAGATCGCCTGTGAAGTGTCAATCTGTTACAAATATACGATTATTTCCCGAAAACAGCCACTTTCGCGCCGCTTTTTTCACCGGGGCGGGTAACGGATCGTAACCTGCCGTCCGTCGCAGCCCCGCGCACGGGGCGGGAAGCCGGCGCCGCGCGGTGTTTCCGTCCCGGGCGGGACGGATGAAATTTCCCGCGCCGCCCTTGCCGTCCCGCGGAAATTTGCCTATCTTTGGAATTCGAACAACTAAATGCGACACTATGAAAAAATCGTGTGTTTTGGTCAGCGGCGGCGCCGGCTACATCGGATCGCATACCGCCGTGGAGCTGATCGCCGCGGGCTACGACGTGGTCATCGTCGATAACCTTTCGAACAGCGACATCGCCGCCGTCGAGGGGGTCCGCCGCATCACGGGGACGGAGATCCCCTTCGTCGAGGCCGACTGCTGCGACCGCGAAGCGTTCCGCCGGGTCTTCGAACGGTACGAGTTCGACTCGGTGATTCATTTCGCCGCGTCGAAGGCCGTGAACGAGTCGGTCCGCAAGCCGCTCGAATATTACGGCAACAACCTCACCTCGTTCATGAACGTCATCTCGCTGATGCGCGAGTTCGGGCGGCGGAACATCGTCTTCTCGTCGTCGTGCACCGTTTACGGCGAACCGGACAGGCAGCCCGTCACGGAGCGCACGCCCCGCAAGCCGGCCACCTCGCCCTACGGCAACACCAAGCAAATGTGCGAGGACATCCTGCGCGACTCGGTGGGAGCCTACGAGGGGATGAAGGGCATCGCCCTGCGCTATTTCAACCCCATCGGCGCGCATCCCTCGGCCCTGATCGGCGAGCTGCCGCGCGGTGTGCCGCAGAACCTCGTGCCCTATATCACGCAGACGGCCGCCGGGCTGCGCGAGTGCCTTTCGGTCTTCGGCGACGACTACCCGACTCCCGACGGATCGTGCATCCGCGACTATATCGACGTGGTGGATCTGGCCCGCGCGCATGTCGCCGCGATCCGCCGCATGATCGAGAACCGGAGCGCGGAGCCGTACGAGGTCTTCAACGTCGGCACGGGCCGCGGCGTCTCGGTGCTCGAACTGGTGCACCGTTTCGAGGAGGTCAATCACCTGAAGCTCAACTACCGGATCGCACCCCGCCGCGAGGGCGACATCGTCGCCATCTGGGCCGACCCGACCCTTGCGAACACGGAGCTGGGCTGGCGGGCCGAGCGCACGCTCGACGAGACGCTCGCTTCGGCCTGGAAGTGGGAGAAGCGCCTGCGCGGCATCGAGTAGCGGGTTTCCGGATTTCCCGTCCCGGTCCTTCGGCGGGCGGGGACGACAGTACGGCGCCGGACGGAATTTTACAAGCAAATTCCGTCCGGCGTTCGTCGTGTGCGGGGCGTGGACCCTCCCTGCCGCAGCGTTCCGGGAGGCGGGTCACGGCCGTTTCCGAAGCCCCGAATTGGCGTCCTCCACCCTGCATTCGCCTCCGTAGTCGATCAGCGCGCCCGACGAATGGCGGGCCTTCAGCAGGCGCGTGCACCATACGACGGCCCGGCTCGACGACGTGGCGTTGATCGAATAGTCGGCCACCCGCAGGTCCGGCGCGTCGAACCGGCTTCCCGAGGAGGCTGATACGCTGCCCGCGGAGACGCGGGCGTCGCCCAGAAGCTCGATGCGGGCCGAACTGGTGGCTTGCGCCTCGAACCGCTCTCCCGAAAATTCACCGCGGATCGCGCTGCCGCTGGTGGCCGTCAGCTCGGCCCGTTCGGCCGTCATCGCTCCGTCGAGGCGCGACGAGGAGGAGGCCGTCGCGTCGAGCGATCCGGTCCGGATGGCGCCCCGGAAGGCTGCGCCGCTCGACAGCATCAGGCGCGTGTCCGGTGCCGATACGGGTCCTTCGAAACGCGACGAGGAGGTGGCGACGATGTCCAGCGTGCCGTCGCTCCTGACCGGGGCGTTGAAACGCGAGCCGCTCGACAGCGTGATTTGCCCGCCGCCCGTCTGCACCGAACCGTCGAAAGCCGAGGAACTCGTCAGCCGGATATCGCCCGTTCCCGAACAGTGCAGGTCGGTTCGGATCCGCGAGCCGGAGCTGGCGGCGACCGTGCCGGTTCCGGTGCGCACCGTTCCCGCGAAGCGGCTCGATCCGGAGAGCGTCAGTTGCAGGTCGGAGGTCTCGACGTCGGCTTCGATCGAACTGCCCGAGGAGGCGAGGAGCACCGCCGAATGCCTTCCGACCGGGGCTTTGCAGACGATCTGCGCCGATGCCGTGGCGCGAAGCGTCTCGAGCCGCTTCGAAGCGGGTACGACGGCCGAGACCGAACAGTTGCTGACCGACTGGGCGTCGATCGAGATGCGCAGGTCGCCGTCCCGTCCTTCGACCGTCACGTGGTCGATCACGTTGTCGTCGGCCGTGACGAGAATGTCCGATGCGGCCGGATCGACCGTGACCCGGATTCCCCGCGAGACGTGCAGGGAGTGGTAGTTGCCCGCCCGGCCGCGCTGCTGCGTTTCCATCCGGCCGCTGCCTTTCAGCGTCCGGGTCCGCCGCCTGCCGTTGCCGGGTTCCGCCGCGGTGTATCCTGTGGCGGTGTATCCTGTCGGGACGTATCCTGTCGCCGCATGTTCCGTCGCGGAGGATCGGTTTTCCGCAGCGGCGGGTTCCGCCGCGGTGCGGAGGGGCGTTTTCGCCTCCGCGGCGGTCCAGGCGAGGAGGCAGAGCAGGGGGAGCAGTCGTTTTTTCATATCGGTTGTATTTTAGGTGTCCGTTCGGTGCGCCGTCGTCCGGAGGGGAGGCGCATTCCTCTCCGCGGATACGCCGCTGTCGCGTCCGCCGGACCGGATCCGGTCCGGCGGACGATTTCAAAGATACGGAATTTAAATCCGAACCGGAAATTTTTCCGGGAAAATTCCGTCGCCGATTTTTAATTTTCAGTTATTTACACTAACTTTGCCGCCCGAAAGACAGGCGGATGTGGGATGCGGCCGTTTCAGGCCGCATTGAGAACCGCCGGTGGAAACATTAACCAAATAAACAACACAACACCATGAAAACCATTTCGGTAAAGGCTGTGAAGCGCGCCGACTTCGGCAAGAAGGCGGCCAAGGCCGTGCGCCGCGAGGGCATGATTCCCTGCGTATTGTGCGGCAACGGCGAGACGGTCGCCTTTTCGGTAGATCCCCGCGAGATCAAACCGCTGATCTACACCCCCAATTCGTATATCGTCGAGTTCGACTTCGACGGCAGCAAGGAGCAGGCCGTGCTGCGCGAGGCGCAGTTCCATCCGGTGCGCGAGGAGATTCTCCATCTGGATTTCTACCGCGTGGCCGCCGGCAAGCCCGTTTCGATCGCCATTCCGGTGCGCCTGACGGGTAACGCCGAGGGTGTGAAGGTCGGCGGCAAGCTGACGCTGTCGGCCCGCAAGCTGACCGTGAGCGCTCTGGTGGAGAACCTGCCCGACGAGATCGTCGTGGACGTGACGCCGCTGGGCGTGGGCAAGACGATCTTCGTAGGCGACCTCCAGTTCGAGAACCTCCGGTTCGTGACGCCCGCCACGACCGCCGTCTGCGCCGTCCGCGTTACGCGCGCTTCGCGCGGAGCCGCTGCCGCCGAGGGCAAATAGCCGCTGACCGCGTATGAAATACCTCATCGTTGGATTGGGGAATATCGGCGCCGAGTACGCCGAAACCCGTCACAACATCGGATTCAAAGTGTTGGACGCCCTCGCAGAGGCGTCCAACGCTGTTTTTACCACGGCGCGTTACGGCGACGTCGCCGAGGTGAAATACAAGGGCCGGACACTCGTGCTGCTCAAGCCTTCGACCTACATGAACCTCTCGGGCAAGGCCGTCCGCTACTGGATGGACGCCGGGAAGATCGCTCCGGAGAACCTGCTCGTCGTATCGGACGACATCGCCCTGCCGTTCGGCACGCTGCGCCTGCGCCCGAAGGGGAGTGCCGGAGGTCACAACGGGCTGAAAAACATCGCCGAACTGCTCGGTACGGAGGAGTACGCCCGGATGCGTTTCGGCGTGGGCGGCGACTTCCCGAAAGGACATCAGGTGGAATACGTGCTGGGCGAATGGACCGACGCCGAGCGCGAGGCGATGCCCGGACGGCTGAAGGTGTTCGTCGATGCGATCCGCTCGTTCGCGACGGCCGGCGTGGCTACGACGATGAATTTTTTCAACAAGAAGTGACCGCGGCCTTCCGCGGAGAAGGGAGGACGAACGGGTTCGCCGTGCGGTGAAGGGAAGGGGCGGGGCTATCTTTTTCCGTACGCATTATCGCAATACTCTTGGTACTTTCCGGAGGAGATATTTTCGAGCCACGTCCGGTTTTCGAGGT
>PPYF01673349.1_pt1 | contig 11855 bp, 17 predicted proteins | sample 1559871 | NCBI WGS metagenome assembly PPYF01 (sample SAMN08240021, study PRJNA423297) | Human gut metagenome, whole genome shotgun sequencing project. | reverse complement strand
TCAAAGCGGGAAAATTTGCGTATGGTCTGACCATTGAGTGTGATACTTGCTGTGATTTTGTAGTAGGCAGGTTTATTCTTTGGGGTACGCAGTTCGATGGATGCCATTTTCTATTCCTCCTTGGCTGATTTTTCTGACAAGCCACACTATACAGCGTTTGCCATAAAAGCGGTAGGCTGTCGTCAGAACGCACGACACCCTTGACATTGCGGCCCTTTTGTGCTCTTACCCAGCGGCATTTCTGCCCGAATTGTTGTAGTAATCAACTAGTTTCCCCAAGTTGATGTACCACTTGATGCCGGACTGAAATGCCACGCCGGGAACCTCTTTGCAAAGCCGCCGCAGGTAATACGGCGGCAGCCCCAACATTCGGCTGGCTTGCTTAATGCTGACGATTTGCGGCAGCACAATGTGCTCCACTTCTGCGGCTACAATTTCCGTAGCCATAACAGAATTCATTTCCATAGATTTTCCTCCTTCATGTGTATCATATTTGATTCCACAAGCATAGCGGCCACTTGTGGAAAACAAGTGACCGCCATAATCTGAAATCAAATTGTACGTCCTATTCGACACTACTTCCCGGACATACGAGGGCGAACCACCGACCCGGCTGCTGGAAACAGCTCCCGCTTCCTGTACCACATTGTTGGCAGTACCGCCGACGCCTTGAGAGCATCGCCACGGTGCGTATCATGATTGCTGACCCTTCGCTTGAGGTATGTGTTCCACGCCACCTCTCCCGCCTCTGGGGGCGCTCCACCGCCGTTACGGCGGTATCCTCGCGTCAAAACCGGGACGCACCTGCCGAAACGCTCCTTGGGTTGCGGCAAGGTCAGTTGTATGTAGCCGGTGATTCGGATATTTTGCTTTCAAGGTCCTCAAGGGGAGAGGGTCTTTTTTGTCCCTCTATATATATCATCGCAATTAAAAGCCAAATCGTGCAAAAAAATCAAAAAAATTTTATAATTTTTACTATAAGCCCCCAAAAGCTATCAAATTTTGCTATAATAAAGCTAAATATAGTATGATGATAAAGTGTTTGCTCAAAAGGCACCGCTACCCGCCGGAAGGGATGGACGATGCCGTGCAAACAGTTATGACCCAGTGTGAACTGTGGACAGATAATAACGATATGGAATCAGCCTAAAAGAGGAAGTGGCCGCCGCACTGAATTGCGACAGCCAGAAAGACGGTCAATGTACAAGGCTATCATAACCTCGCACTCTTTCAGTTCCAGTTTGGGCAAATATTTTCGAATAGCTTCCCACATTAGCTTGGCTTCAATACTTTCCTCCAATGAATTACCTGAGCGCATGGATTGAGATTCAATATCCGAATCACAATCTTCAATCGAGCACTCATGTTCCTTAATCTTCATTAGTGCGCGGATATAATTTGCTCGCTGATTGTATACCACTCTTGTCAAATAGCTTGTAAGGCGCGCGGCTAATTCTGCATCCTCGCCGTAAATCCAATACTTATCGGCAATATTTTTCTTTGCCATTGTAAACCTCCTGAATTTTGAGTTTCATTGAATAGACCTCAAAACTCGGAGGGGCGCGGGCAGAAAACGGCAGTCCTCTGCCGCCAAAGCAAAAAAGAAGCAAAAAAATACGCCAGATGGTTATAAAAACCATCTGGCATACGAATAATACAAGAAAAACTACGCGGCGAAGGGACTTTTGAAAGGACGCAGTAGCGCTTGACGGGGTTTCTACCTTAATACGGCATGGCTCCGCTTACCGGAGCGTCAAGCACATCTGCCATGCAATACGCCTTTCAACTAAATATGTTCCACAAAAAGAAAAAGCCCGGCAAGCAAAAACTTGTCGGGCAGAAAGCGGATTTACTTTTCTTCCATCCAACCAAGGAATGTCTGCAATTTCTGTATGTCACCGTCATCGAGGTCTTGCAGTCGGTTAAAAATGTTGATACGGTCGGTTTCATCCCCGGCACCGGTAAAGAATTCCTGCGGGGTTACGCCGAGGTATTCACAGATGCGCAGAAATTCGTGCATTGAGGGCAATGCCTTGCCGATTGAAATACTGCGCATATAGCTGCCGCTTTTGCCAAGGTCAAGGCTCATTTTGTGTTCGGAAACGTGGAGGCGATGGCGCAGCTGCTAAGATGGGGTTACTTGCTGGGGGTCTTAGGCTGGGCTGCCGCGGGCTTTTTCTCCGGTCGGTGGGGCTGGTAAAAAAACGCAGCGCTTTGGGGCGGCCAACCATCGTATTCGCGGCGGATCATGCTTTGAATGGTTTTCCGTTCTGCTGCGTGCAAATGTTGCTTCATGGTTTCTTTCATGGGTGGATTCCTCCTGATTTATAAAGATTTATTGTATGCCAAAACCGGCTGTGGCCATCATAAGGGAAACTGCGACCGAAAGTTCCGCCAACGCAATGGAGCTGGCGAAAAGGTGGCCATGGACGCCCAACAGGGCAAGCGAAACAGCGTCCAGAAGCAATAGCCGCAAACGTGCGCGCTTTGCCATCGCCTTGCTTTCCGCACGGGAAAGGTGCATCTGCTTATTATCGGCAGGTGACGAAACCCATATCAGGGCAGAGGAGGCAATCATAATTGCGTCGGTACAGCGCGTATTGGCACACCTCGGCGTCGTCCTCTTTGATAAGACCGTGCGCCAGAAAGTATTGCGTCAGCTTTTTTGCAATCTGTTCCATCGGCATCTCCTTGTCATCTTTCGCCCTTATCCTACCGCAAACCAGGCTAAAGTGCCAAGAATCCTGCGCAAGTGACAGAAACTCATGCGTGAACGCAAGAATTGCAGGCCACATCGGGCCATTCAAAGCAGAATTGGAACGCACCGTCATGATAATCCATCGTGTAAAAGGCGTTGTTGCGGCGCAGCAGCTCTTTGGCACAGGGCAGACCAAAGCCGTGCAGATGCGGTTCCAATTTCGTTGTGGCAATACAGTCCTTTTCGATGTGGACCGGCAGGCTGGTGTTGATAATCGAGACATACAGCTTCGCATCGCCGTCCGCGTAGGCTTCGTCCCGCAAAACGCTGACCTCAATGCGGCGCTTTGCTTCCTCCAGCTTTAGGCAGGCTTCGATGGCGTTGTCCAGCAGGTTGCCCAGCACGACTGTGCAGTCAATCAGTTCGATTTGCAAGGGCGACAGGTCGTTGACTTCAAACTGAATATCGATATGCTGCTTCTGAGCGGCATAGCCCTTTTGGTTCAGCACGGCGTCGATGGCCGAGTTGTGGGTGTTGACCATCAGGGCACGCTCAGTCTGCTGCTCCTGCAAAGCGGCAAGATAGTCCTGTGCCTGTTGTGTCTCGCCTCCCTGCAGCATCCCGGAAAGGGCCGCGATGTGATGCCGAAAATCGTGCGTCATTTTGCGCTGTGTGGCGTAGGCGCTGCTCAAGGCATCAATGTTGGCACGCTGGGAGCGCAGCTGCTCGTTAAGCATTTTTTGCTGCTCCTGCGCGAGGTTGTTTTTTTCTGTCAAATCTATCAAAATCAGAATCACGGCATTGGTTGCCAGCAGAATTCCACTTGAAAAAAGTACAAATGCGGCTGCTATTTTGCCGTTCATGGATAAATAATAGCAAATTGATATACCAACCAGAGAAATAAGTGGAAATCCAATTGTCAGGGGTGCCCATTTGATGCTGGCGGAACTTGCCACCATCGGCTTGTGAATCTTTTTGATTCCAGAAGAAAGTAAGAATTTGAGACTATATGTTATAGCTGCGCTTGCAAGATAGAGCTTCATATTCGCCACATATTCATCATAACGAATATGAAGCAATGCCAGCAGAGAATAAAGAACGCAAAATTCCAGCAAGGTGGAAATTGCATACGCCAAAACAACCACCAGCAGCCGCAACCAGAATTTCCCGGTATAAAGCAAGGATGCAAAAACGAAGTAAACCGTAATAAGTGCGGCAAATTTTAAAAGCGTTATCGGCGATTCTTCCGAAATATGCGAAACGAAAATCGTAGCGATATAAGACAATACTCCGCAGAGCAGCGCCCCCACTACAAAGCGTAAGCCTCTTGTTTTTCTTTCAAGAAACGCATCGCAAAAAACGGCCACGCACAGCACGTCCAAGCAGCTGAAAACGATCCCTAACCAATAACCCATTTTTTCGCGCTCCTCCACTGCGTATAGATTTTCCGCACGGCACTGGCTGTGTGCGAACTGACCGGCAGCTCGGTTCCGTCGCGCAGATACAGTCGCGTGCTTTGCAGATCGCGGATGTGCTCCATATTGACCAAAACGCTTTTGTGTGTGCGCACGAAGCCGTGGTTTTCCAGTAGGTCAGCCAAATCGGCCATGGTAGCGGTCGTGTACAACAAGGCCCGGTCGCCCCCCTGCAGGTGCAGGCATACCTTGCGGGCCGACATCTCGGCGTACAAGATCTGCTGCGGCTGCAGCTCGACATCCTCGCCATCGCAAAATATGCGAACCGTATCGCGGGTCTTGCGGTATGCGGTAAGGGCCTGCTGCACATAACGCTCCAGCTTTTGCGGCATCTCGGCTTTCAGCAGATAGCGAAACGCCTGCACCTCGTACCCCTGCAGGCTGTATTCGACGTAGTTCGTCACAAAAATCAACAGCATATCGGGGCGCAGCTCATGCAGGCGACGGGCCAGATCAACGCCGTTCAGCGGGCCCATATCAATATCCAAAAAAGCCAGATCGTATTTTGCCAGCGGCAAAGCACGCAACTGCGCTGCATCTGTGGCGCAATCCACCGTGGAGCGCGGCATTTGCGGCTTTACGATGGCCTCTATCTTTTCCGCCAACTGACCGGCAAAGGCTGCGTCGTCATCGCAAACCAGTATGCGCATGGAAAAATTCTCCTTTTCGGCATTTTTGCCCGGCGTGTGCTTGCGGGCATCTGCTGCAAACATAATCTTTTGCCCCCCTTGTTGTCAAGTATCTTGCCTAAAATCGCAGAATTACTGTTGTTTTTCTGATTATATAACAGATATATCGGCGTGTCAAACGGTACACTATAAGGTAGTGGAAGGGGGCCGTTTGGTATGTTTGATATGGGCAAGCGCATCTGTAAATTGCGTAGGGACGCACACCTGTCGCAAAAGCAGTTGGGCGAGAAAATTGGCAAATCAGCCTCGACCATCGGTTCGTATGAAAACGATACTGCCGTGCCGACGCTGGAAAACGCGGCAGCACTGGCGGAAGCGCTTCATGTTTCGTTGGATTATCTGCTGTACGGTGAAAAGAGCCGCACCCTTCCGCTGCAAAAGATGAGCGAGAACCGCGTGCAGCTGTTGACCGATCTGGCGCAGGAGTTTGCAGCACCTACTAGCCACGGTGCAGCTTTCAGTGACCGAAAGCTGGATATTCTGCGGCGGCTGTATCAGGAATTTTATCGTTAAAAGCATTGGCTGCTCGGCGTGTCTGCCTCCGGTGGGGGCAGACACGCTTTTGCGTTCACGCACGATTTTCTGTCACTTGCGCAGGTTTTGTAGATTTCGGTGAAACGCTGTGGTATTTTGGGGGCACAGCAAAGGTTCCCAGCATCGGCGCGCAGATGCTGAATATATCCGCCCCGAAACAAACCCGATACAAGTTGCTTTTAAAATGGAGGAACTCTTATGACTACGTCAAGAAAATCTTTTCTTTCTTTTGCTGTGGCCTGCATTGTAGCGCTTATGGCGGCTACGGCAGCCTTTGCATCCAATTCTGCCGACACTGACTTCACCTTCAAATTTAGCGGTGGCTTGCCCCAAAGGACGGAATGGCGCTCAAAGACCGATGATACCAACGTCTATATGTCGGTAAAAGGCGTACAACACGCCTTTACCGCTCATGTGGTTGGAGCAGATAATAATTATTCCACCACTGCCCACGATTGCTCTCATGGATATACATATTCTATCTCTAATGTAGGCGTATATCGGATGCGCAACTGGGTGCACGATGGCTCGCCGAGTTATCCATATGCGGCCATCTATGCAGCGCCCAATTATGGATATGAATTTAGCGCGTGGGGCCAATGGAGTCCGGATTCCGTATGATGAGATAGTAGTATTATAAATTCCTTGTTTTATCTCTGAGTGTCCCAGTTCGTGTATTGGCTTTGCGATATCGAATCACTTTTTGCACTTTCAACGATTCACTGCAATAAGCCAATACACGAACTGGCTATTAGAGAAAACAAATCGCACTGAACTCTTGCGCCAAGAGGTCAACGGCTTTGGCTGCGGCGTGCTACAGCTATATTTAGTCTGTTATTATATAAATGTTGCACTACCCTGACTCAATTCACACCAGAACGGAGGAACCAATATGAGAGTTTCAAAGAAAGCGCTTCGTCCCTTTGCCGTGATTCTTGTTTCGCTGTCAATGTCTGCACTGCTCACCGGGTGCCAGACCTCCTCAGACAGCGCATCGCAGGCAGTCGGGGGTTCGGATGCAGAAAGCACTATCCAGCAACAGACCACCGACGCCTCCAATTCGGAGACGAATGAACAAAACGGTTCCAATGAAACGGTTGCGTCCTTGCCGCAGGTTTTTGTGACCGACGTAGAGGGCAACCGCCGAAACCTTTCCGATTTCCCCTGGGCGCAGAAATATCCGACTCTGCTGGACGGCATCGCAAGCGACACCCTGACAGACTATGCATTTTACACGATAGCCTCCGAAAATCTGAAAGCAAGGGGCGAAAGCCTGACGTGCGATTACTTCGGTGACCAACAGGTAACTATCTCTGTGGCGGGCGCTGAAAAGGGGGAGGCTGCGGCTCAGATTCCGCAGGATAAGTTACAGGAGGGGATAGACACCTTCGGTGAGAAGAACGAAAACTATGAATATCTGACTGTTACGGTGAATCTGACAAATTCCGGCAGCGCAGAGGCCGAGGCTTATCTGAACAACCTGTCCATTCGATGCTGTGTTGACGGTTCCATCGCAACAGAAACGACTTGCAGCGAGGCTGTCACATCTGACTTGCCCGCGGTTGCTTCCGGTGAAAAGAACCAGTTCCAGCTCATGTTGGCCCCGGGGGAGACACGCACTTGCACGGTCCTTTACTATGTGAGAGCGGAAATCGAGTTGAGTGACTTATATCTGAGGGCAAACCTCGGCGGTAATGCGGTGACCGAAGTCAAGACCGCCGACAATGTGATGAACGAAGAGTGGCTGGCGTTAGCCTAATGCTCCTGCCATGCACACAGAAACGGATATGTGACCATGAAAAGCATTCTATGTTTTGAGCTGAAGCGCTGTTTTGGAAGCAAGCGGCTGTATCTCTCTCTGCTGACAGGCATCGTCATTTCCCTTCTCCATATCATATTCGGGGTTCTTCCCTTGACCCAGTGGCTGTCGAGTTGGCAAGGAGATTTTTTTCTTACTCCTCACTCTGCATACGGGCATTGGATCGGGATGGACTCCTCCACTGTCTGGCCTACCCTTTTGTATATGCTTCTTCCGTTCCTTTGTGCCTTTCCGTTTTCGGATACTGTATCATGGGACTTTAGCACGGGCTATGTGATGCAGATTTTTGTGCGCCGAAAAAAATCCGCCTATCTGTTTGCCAAGGCTCTGACGATTTTTATTGCCTCCGCCTTTTTGACAGCGACAATCTTGTTCTTCGACTTTGCAGGCACCGCCTTATATTTGCCGCTTGTCCGGCCGGAAGCGCTTACCAACCTTTACGGAATCAGCAATCGCAGCCTGATGGCGCATCTGTTTTATCATAAGCCGCTGCAGTACACCGTCATCTATATTATAATGGATGCTTTATTGGTTGGCGCATGGGAAATCATTGCCCTGGCAGTATCGGTAGCTACAAGAAATCCTCTGCAGCCTGCGCTGTTTCCTTTCTTGCTCTACCTGATCCTGTATTTTATCTGCAACTGGCTTCAGATGGATTCGGTCTCGTTGTTTGCAATTCTGTTGCCCTTCCAGCCTGCGGTCAATGTGAAATGGGTTACGATTGCAATTTACTTCTTAGCTGTCCCCATCGGCAGCATGACCATGTATTTCTTGAAGCGGAATAAGAGTGATGTGCTTTGACAATTTATCGGCAATTTTGGGTAACTTATAGAAAGCGATTGCTGGTTTATTCGCTTTTGTGCGTTGCGCTTGCAACCGGCAATGCACTTTTCTGGTTGCATAAATGGCATAAACAGGGTGTGGAGCTGTGCTTTGCCGACACTATGATGACAGGCGTTCAACCGAGCTTCCTTTTAATGCTGCTGATTCCCCCGACGCTTGGCCTTGTACACCAACTGAAGTTCATTTTAGAGCAGCCCTTTGTCATTTGTGCGTTAGATAATAGATCACGGCTTGCCCGCAATCTCCTTGCTGCGCTCCTTTTCATTGCGTTCAGAGCGGTGATGGCGGTTTCGATCCCGTCCATTGCATTGGGTGCTCTGCTGTTTCGAGGTAGCAAACCTTGTACATGGGAAAGCGGAGCAAGCTACTATGCCTATATGACGGGCCAAACGTTAATAACCCCTGTCAAAACAGGCTCCTTGATTGTCTGGCAGGCTATGACGATCTGGCTCACAGTCTTGCTGGTATCGATTCTTTTCCTGTCAATCAATCTTTCCTGCGAATCGCACCAGCTCGGAAGCATACTCTCATGGGGCGTCTGCCTTTTGGCTTTGTGGATGTGTTCGTTTCCTGTTACACCGAAACTATACAGGCTGCAAAAGAGCGTTTCTTTCTCCGTGAATCGAATTGCCGAAAATACAGTTTGGCGCTATTTTCTCTCAGGCATCTGTATTCTGTTTCTTGAATCTCTGTTTCTGCACTTTGCCGTTACCAGAAAGGACTTTTTAAAGTGAAGAACAGTTTTATTCGATTGCTCCTGCGGGATATCAAGAACTATATCCGAACGAATCGTTTCTTCCTGATCGCGGAAGCAGCGCTGTTTTTGATTGGCTGCATGATTGCGGATATGCAAAAGCCCGATAGCTACGGCAAATATACTACCATTCAATATTATATGCAGATATTTCGGGGCTGCTATCCGTTTACGGATGCCAGAACAGAAGTGTTTCAGGTTCCACTTACATGGTTTACACTCATGTACTTTTGTATTTACACTGTGTATTGCCTTGCGATGCTTTGACCTGCCTTTTGCCTTTCGGTTTTGCGTTGGCAATCTCGCTTCTTGCCTTTTGCCTTTGCATCTTTTGCTCTTTTGTCTGGGGACAGGTGTTTGCCATAAGTTGCCTTGTGGCCGTCTCATTCACTGAGTTTCCATCTCCTTTTCTCTGCTATGCCATGCTGATTCGCTGTAGAGCCATGTCTCCCGCTGGATTCGACGAAAGGGCAGGCTTGCTTTTCTACCTTATATTTGCCGGAATCGTATGCTTCATCGGTATGTTCCTGTTTTTACAACTTGACTTGTTTCCCGGACTTCAAAGGAGGCCGCAATGAAAGTTGAAATCAACCATCTTACCAAGGTGATTCAGGGCAATGTTGTTCTGGATGATATCAATGCCTGTTTTTCCTGTGCTTCCGGCGAAAACGGGGGACGGATTTACGGGATTCAAGGAATCAATGGAAGTGGCAAAACCATGCTTATGCGCGTGATCTGTGGCCTTGTGCTTCCCACAATGGGCACCGTGTCAATCGATGGAGAAATCATTGGTAAGGGTATCTCATTCCCGCGAAGCATTGGCCTTTTGCTGGAGAACCCAATCTTTATCGATGAATTCACTGGCGCAAAAAATCTTTCTCTTCTCTGTGATATCAAACGACTTGTTTCGCAAGCGCAGATTGGCGATACGTTGCGTCGTGTCGGACTGAACCCATCCGACAAAAGGCCCTTCCGCAAATATTCTCTCGGCATGAAGCAGCGCCTTGGAATCGCAGCCGCTATCGTTGAATCACCTGATCTGATTCTGTTGGACGAGCCATTTAATGCGTTGGATGAGTCGGGAATAAAAGAAATACGTGACCTTTTGCGTGAACTGCGCCAAAAGGGAAAGCTGATTGTGCTGACCTGCCATGATCGCCAGCAAATGGAATCGCTTGCGGATGAAATCATAGCGATGCGTGAGGGCCGGATTGTGAATGTGGACAAGAATTGCCACGAGGAGGTTTGAAGTGAAAAACAAACGACTTCATCATCGTGCGATTCTGCTTTTGCTCCTTTTGCTGGTTCTCTCTTTCGCAATCGGCCTGAGAATCACACGCTTAAATGGTTCTTATTTGGCAACCGAGGATTGTTATGGGTATCCGCAAAAGCCTATCGAGTGGAATGGCCTGAAAATAGAATTGATCGGTGCTGAAATTGTTGACGGGGAAGCATTTTTACAGGAATATAACATCGATCGGGAATCAATTTTTTCGGATTCCCTGTCAGAAAAGTACGCACTGTTTCATATATCTGTGACGAAGGTGTCGGATTCCCCATTGTTGACATACTATCGTTTTGATTATTGCGGAGCGGAAAAAGATGGCTGGCGAAATTTGGTTTCCCCGGAAATTTTCGAATCGCTGAACCCTCTGGCAAAAAAGCCGTCGCAGCTATCCGTAGGTGAAACCGAAGAACTCGCAATGGCGATTGGACTCCATAAGGATGCTTTTCGCAATACGGAATGGAGTAACCTTTCCACTTCCGATATAAGCCTCGTCATGTCTGTTTATCCACAAAAAGTGATTCTGCAATCTTCATGAGAGTGAAAATACACAGGAAAAGCAGCTTTGCCCCCAGTTCTGAAGCGCTGTATGGGGTATCGTACAGGCCTAAACTTAGGGGGCAATGGGTGCCGGTGCTCCGGCTACTCGCCGCTGCGGCGCTTGCGTGGGTGCTGATCAACGCCTTGGTCGAAACCTACGGAGTGGGCGGGTGCAAATCTTGATGCGTTGAATCTTTGCAGAGGTCTGCAAATTAGAACTGCCGCTGCCTGGCTTCAAATCGAGTGTTAGCCGTCGCCGCGTTTGTTGATGTATGCCATAATTAAGCCTCCTCAATGCGGGCAAGCCATGCGTCAAAGCTGGCCTTGCTGACTCGGATCGAAGTGCCTATATGCAGCACACGGAAATCCGTTGTTGTGTTGCACAGTGTATAAGCTGCCCGCAGGCTGATGGACAGCATTTGGGCAATATCCTCGACCCGATAGACAAGCGCGCTTTGTTGCGTTGACTTGCCAATTTGTGTCGGTCCTATGGCATTGGTTTGAGAACCTGTCTCTATTGCTATCCCAGCCAGAACCGTTAGTATATTTGAATGGAACGACCCAGTGCTGGCTCAAGCTAACGGGTAAGCAGTGACAAATCGGAGGAATACCCTGGTCGATATAGCGCTTAATATGGGTATCTTATTAAATAACCCCAAAATCATGTTGCAGATTACTGCGCGAACACTAACTCTAAAGGGTTCATTCTCACGCCGTTTTGCATCACTTCAAAATGCAGGTGGTTGCCGGTGCTGTCGCCGGTGCTGCCCACATACCCAATCACCTGCCCTGCCGTTACCGCTTCCCCTGCGGTAACGGCAGTTTGCGTCATATGGGCATACCGCGTGGACAAACCCGCGCCGTTATCCAGCAACACCTGATTGCCATAGCTGTCATTCCAGCCGCTGACCAGCACAGTGCCGCTGTGGGCGGCGAGGATGGGTGTGCTCTCCGGCGCGGGAATGTCCGTACCGCGATGCCCGGCATTGCCGAAGGCGTCCACTTCCCCGAAGTGGCAGGATATATAAGTGTGCCCCGGCAGCGGCCAGCACAACTCGCCATCGGCAACAGCAATCCCGCCGCACAGAGCAAGCAGGCTGGGGCGCATTTCCTCGGATAGCAGCTGGTGCAAAATGTCTTTTTGGTCTTGGGTGAAATTGTACAACTCGGCCAGTTCATCCACAGTTTTGCTGCTGACGGTGATGTGCAAAATATAGT
>PPYF01471260.1_pt1 | contig 11855 bp, 9 predicted proteins | sample 1559871 | NCBI WGS metagenome assembly PPYF01 (sample SAMN08240021, study PRJNA423297) | Human gut metagenome, whole genome shotgun sequencing project. | reverse complement strand
CCCTGCAAAACGGCCTTTACGCCTGTGCGGGCCAGACCGGTTTGCGGCGAAAGCCCGCAGCCGCGCAGCAGTTCGGCCACACGGGCGGCGGTGCGTGTTTCAAAAAAGCCCGGCTCGGCGTGCGCGCCGATATCCTGTGCAAAGGCAAGCAGCGTTTCACGCTGGGCGTCAACGGCGGCAAGGATCTTCTGTTCAACAGCATCCATGGTTTTGAACCTCCCCAATACGGGAACAAGGGCCGTCAAAAGACGGCCCCCATTTCCCGGAGTTTTTTTATCCGGCGCACGGGCCGGGGATATTCAGACGCGCTTCATTGGCCGCAGGCCGTGCGGAACTCTGTCCACACTTTGGTGTGGGCTTCCATGGCTTCGGCGGAAATATTCTGGATCATTTCCATGTTGTCAGCGCTGAAATCCTCGGGCAGCGTCAGGAAGGACTGGTACGCGTCCTCGATGAGCGCGTCCGCAGCCTGGTTGGTGCAGTAATAGCCGATATACTCAAAGCACTGCTTGGAGACCTCCGGCCGCAGGATATAATCGATGAACGCGTGGGCGGCGTCGGGGTTGGGGGCGTTTACGGGAACGAACTGGGCCATGATGCCGAAGCCGATGCCCTCGGAGGGGTAAACGACCTTCAGGTCGGGATTGGCGAGGCAGGCCATGGTCACCTGGCTGGTGTACATGACGCCGGCGCTGATCTCGCCGGAGATCAGGTCATCCTGCAGGTTGTCGTCCTTGATGAGGCGGATGTTGGGGGACAGCTCAAGCAGCTTTGCGCCCGCGGCCTCGATGGCGGCCACGTCCTCGGTGTTGTAGCTTTCACCCGCGATCTTCAGCGCCATGCCGTTCATCACGCGGAAGTTGCTGGTGATGCCCAGGCTGCTTTCCAGCGCGGCGTCCCACAGGTCCTCGTAGCCGTTGATCTCAATATCCACCAGATCGGGGTTGTAGACGATGGTCTGCACGCCCGCGCCGTAGGGAACGGTGTAGGCGTCCTCCGGGTCAAAGAACTGGCCCTGGTATACGGGGTTCACGTTGCCGATGTTGGCGATCTTGCTTTTGTCCAGCTCCATCACCAGGCCCTCGGCGATGGCCGTTTCAATGATGTAGTCGTCGGCGATGACGACGTCATAGTCGCCTCCCTTGGCGGTCTCCAGCTTTGCCAGCATGGTCTCGTCGGTATCGAAGCTGGAATAGTTCACCTTGATGCCGGTCTCGGCGGTAAAGGCGTCCAGCACCTCCTGGGGGAACATGCCCTCCCAGGTGTACAGGTTCAGCTCGCCGGAAGCGGCCGTGCCTGCGGAGCCGGCCGTGCTGCCGGAAGCCGCGGACGGCGTGGAAGCGGAAGCGGACGTGCCGGAACAGCCCGCGAACGCGGTGAGCGCCAGCGCCAGAGAGAGTGCCAGTGCAAAGAATTTTTTCATTGGTTTTCCTCCTTATGGTGTTGCTGCGGCGGCTGCAGAATCACTGCGGCTGCGCCGGGACGGGAGCCGCGGAACGCTCCGCGGTCTCTTTATGCTGCTTCCCGGTCCGGGGCTTTCCCACTTTACCCAGGACATTCGAGAGAACAACCAGAATGATGGTGGCGCCCAGCATCAATGTGCACAGGGCGTTGATCTCCGGTGTGACGCCGGTTTTGATTTGCGTATAAACCTTGATGGGCAGCGTGTTTACGTTGACGCCCGTGACGAAGATACTGATGATGACGTCGTCCAGGCTCATGGCGAAGCTGAGCAGCATGCCGGACAGAATGGCAGGCACCAGCAGGGGCAGCGTGATATCGAAGAACACGCGCACCTCGCCCGCGCCCAGGTCCCGCGCAGCTTCCGCCAGGCTTTTGTCCATGCCCACCAGGCGCGCTTTCACCAGCATATAGACATAAGGGACGCAAAAGGCAGTATGGGCGAGGATGAGCGTCGTCATGCCGAAGGGCAGGCCGATGAGCGCGAAGAACGTCATGAACACCATGCCCAGGATGATCTCGGGGATCATGATGGGAAGCATGGACACATATTCCACGGCACTTTTGGTGCGAAGCTGCACCTTGGTGAAGCCGTAAGCACCCAGCGTGCCGATGACCGCCGCGCCGAGGCTGGCGCACAGCGCCAGAACGATGCTGTTGCCCAGCGCCTCGAACATGGCGGCGTCCCTGAACAGCGTTTCGTACCATTTGAGAGAAAAGCCGCCCCACACCGAGCTGATCTTGCTTTCGTTGAACGAATAGATGATAACGAGCACGATGGGCAGATACAGAACGGCCGTGACAACGCCGATATAGATGTTGGGCAGTTTTGTACGGTTTTTCATAAGATGCCCTCCAGTTCCGTGGTGTGTGTCACACGCTTGTACAGCGAGATCATCAGGCTGGTCAGGATCATCAGCACCACGCTCAGCGCGGCCGCAAAGGGCCAGTTGTGTGCTTTCATAAGCTGGTCCTGAATGAGGCTGCCCACCAGCACCACCTTGTTGCCGCCCAGGATGTCGGCGATGAAGAACAGGCCCATGGAGGGGATGAACGTAAGGATAACGCCCGAGAGCAGGCCCGGCAGCGTCAGCTTGAGCGTGACGGTAAGAAAGGCCTTCAGCGGCGTAGCGCCCAGGTCCCGCGCGGCCTCCACAAGGCTCCAGTCCATTTTTTCCGCGCTGGAGTAAACGGCCAGGATCATGAACTGAAGCAGCGCGTATACCATGCCCACCACCACGGCGGGGTAGGTGTACAGCAGCTTGAGCGGGCTGTCGGTAAGGCCCAGGCCCATCAGCAGCTTATCCAGCGTACCGTTTGCACGGAAAATGATGATCCATCCGTACAGCCGGATGAGCGAGCTGGTCCAGAACGGGATCATGAGCAGCAGCATCACGCGCTTTTTCCACTGCGCGGACAGCTTTGCCATAAAATAGCCGAAAGGATAGCCGATGGCGCAGATGAGCAGCGTGCTGGTGAGCGCCAGCTTGAAGGACTCCACAAAGGTGTTCAGGTACACGGGCTGAAAAATATTTTTGTAGTTGTCCAGTGTGAACTGGTTCACCACACCCCATACCTCGGCGCGCGTCTGGAAGCTGAGTACGAACATATACACCAGAGGCCCGGCCACGAACACCAGCGTGAACAGGTAGAGCGGCAGCAGCGTCAGCCAGACGCCGCTCTGCTTTTTTTTCTTTTTAAAAGGGGTGGAGGCTGCTTTCATTTCGCTTCTTCCGCCTCCACGTCCACGGGCACGGCGCTGGCCGGCGCCCAGGTCACGCGCACCGCGTCGCCCGTCTGCACATCCATATCAATGCCGTGGCGGCTGGCGATGAGCGTCGTGCCGTCGGAAAGCTCCAGTGCGATGCGCAGCATGCCGCCGGCAAACGTCTTTTCCCGGATAACGGCCGCGATACCGCAGGCAGCGGGGTCCTTTGTGAATTCCACGTGCTCGCTGCGCACGGCCAGTGTGATGGGCGCACCGGGGGCAAAGGAATATCCGCGGCGCAGCGCGCCCGCGCAGCCGCCTGCGCAGGCTACCTTCAGCACGTCGTCCTCCACAGTCTCAACCGTGCCCGTCAGCACATTGGCGGTGCCCACAAAGCGCGCCACATAGCTGGTGCGCGGGCTGTCATACACCTCCGCCGGAGTACCGAGCTGTTCGAACCGGCCGTCTTTCATCACGGCGATGCGGTCCGACATATTAAGGGCTTCCTCCTGATCGTGGGTGATGTAGATGAACGTGATGCCCAGTTGTTTTTGCAAAGCCTTCAGCTCCAGCTGCATTTGGCGGCGCAGCTGCAGGTCCAGCGCGCCGAGGGGTTCGTCCAGCAGCAGCACGCTGGGACGGTTCACCACGGCGCGGGCAATGGCGACACGCTGACGCTGCCCGCCGGAAAGCTCCGCAGGCATGCGCTTGCCGTAGCCGGAGAGCTGCACAAGGGCCAGCGCGTCGTCCACGGCTTTTTTTATCTCGTCCTTGGGACGTTTTTTCAGCTTCAGACTGTAGCCGATGTTCGCGGCCACTGTCATGTGCGGGAACAGGGCGTAATTCTGGAACACGGTGTTCACGTCGCGTTTGTTGGGTTCGGAGTCCGTCACGTCCTGCCCGTTCAGAATGACGCGGCCCTCGTCGGGCGTTTCCAGCCCGGCAATGATGCGCAGCGTCGTGGTTTTGCCGCAGCCCGAAGGGCCGAGCAGCGTGATGAATTCGCCTTTGCCGATTGAGATGCTGATACCGTTCAGCACGTCGGTATCACCGAAATGCTTTGCGATGTTTTGCAGTTCCAGAATTGTTTCTCCCATTTTCCTCTCCTCATTAAAACCGATTGGCCCGGGCGCGGGCCGGAAAAGCGGGCCGCAATACAGCAGCCCGCCGCCGCAAAGCGGCACTTTAGAGCGATTATAACATGATGTCGCCGCGAAGCGGCCACAACAAAACCATGCGCGTCATGGTTTTGCATGTTACAAAAGCCGAAAGGAAAGCGCAGCGCGCTTTCAGGGTCTGCCGGGCAGGCCCGCCGCAAAGCGGCACTTTAGAGCTATTATAACAGAAATGCGCATTTTTCAAAGAGCTTTTGCCAAAAAAATCCTTGCCGCGCCGCCAAATTTTTGCCCTCTGTCCCGCGCAAAGTTGTGTAAGTATACGAATTTCGTGGGTTTTGCCCCCGCCGAAGCATTTTGCGTCGCCCCACGAGGGTGCAATGCACGGGGAGCCGCAGCTCCGCAGCGGCGCTTCGTCTGCTGCCCCTGCGGAGTTTTCCGGGAGGGGGCTGCGAAAGGTTTTGAAGAAGCGGTCTGTTTTTTTTAGTATAAATATGGTATGATATTCTATCATATACAAGAATGTGAATGCCTCCGGCCGCGCGGTGCGGAGGCGGTATGGGTCCTCGGCCCGTGTACGGACTATATACGCTTTGCGGGGGAATTCCGCTGGGCGTATCCGGCCTTTGGCGCCAACGCGCTGCGCGCCGCCTGGCTGGAAAAACTGGCCGCGGCGGGCTACAGCCTGCCGGCGCTGGTGCATCCGAGGGCCTATGTCAGCCCCACGGCGGATATCCGTCCCGGGGCTGTGGTGCTGGCGCTGGCCGCTGTGGGAGCGTGTGCTGTCGTGGAGCAGGGGGCCATCGTGAACATGGGGGCGATCGCGGACCACGACTGTGTGGTCGGCGCGTGCGCCCACCTTGCGCCCGGGGCCATTGTCAAGGCCGGCAACACCGTGCCCGCGCAGATGAAGATAGAATCCGGCACCGTGCTCGAACGGGGCGCGGCATTTTTACCATTGGGGGGACAGCATGTCTAAACTTTTGATCTTGGGCGCCGGCGGCCTTGGCCAGATGGTGGGGGAAGTGGCGCGCGCCGCAGGGAACTGGGACGGCGTGGCGTTTCTGGACGACGCCGTCCGCGGCGCGGACGTTGCAGGCAAATGCATGGACTACACTTCGCTCACGGGTGAATACCCTGAGGCCGTGGCGGCGTTTGGCGACAACCGCCTGCGCCTGGCGTGGACGCGTCGCCTGCTGGACGCGGGTTACCGTGTGCCCAGCGTGGTGCATCCCACAGCCATCGTCAGCCCGTCCGCGGTGCTTGGGCCGGGCTGCCTTGTGCTGCACGGGGCCATCATCAACACCAATACTGTGCTGGGCGCGGCATGCCTTGTAAACAGCGGCGCGCTGGTGGACCACGATAACGTCCTGGAAGACGGCGTGCACGTCAATCTGCACGCCACCATCAAGGCCTGGTGCCACATGGAGCCGTGCGCGCGCACCGAGGCGGCCACCGTGCTGTATTCCACCCGCCGGCACATTGACGGGGTGGAGGACCACAACCTGGAGGACGCGCTGTTCGCTTTCAAGCTGGGCGAGACGGCCAGCTATGTAAAGCCCTTCGGCGCGGGACACATCAACGACACCTATGCCGTGTACATGGCGGCGCAGGGCGGCGACGAGCTGCGCTATGTCATCCAGCGCATCAACACGGGTGTGTTTAAGGACCCGCGCGCCGTCATGGAGAATATTTTCGGCGTGACGGAATACCTGCGCCGAAAGATACTGGCGCGCGGCGGCGACGCGGACCGCGAGACGCTGAATTATATCAAGACGAAAACAGGCGACAACTATTTTGAGGACGCGGTGGGAAGCGCGTGGCGCTGCTATAACTATATTCCGGATTCCGTGTGCATCGAAAGCGTGACGGACCCGATGGACTTCTACCATTCGGCCAAGAGCTTCGGCGGCTTTTTGCGCGCGCTGGAGGATTATCCGGCCGGGACGCTGCACGAGACCATCGAGAAATTCCATGATACCCGCAAGCGTCTTGCAGACTTTGACAAGGCGCTGGAGCGCGACGTGAAGAACCGCGCGCGGACCTGCCGGGAGGAGATTGCCTTTGTGCAGCGGCGCAGGGAGGACTGCGCGGTGCTGATGGACTTGCTGGACGCGGGAAAGCTGCCGCTGCGCGTGACGCACAACGACACGAAGCTGAACAATATTTTGTTTGATGCCCACACCGGCGAGGCGCTGTGCGTCATCGACCTCGACACCATCATGCCGGGGCTTGCGCTGAACGATTACGGCGATTCCATCCGCTTCGGCGCGTCCACGGCAGCTGAGGACGAGCCGGACGTTTCCAAGGTGCATTTTGACCTGTACCTGTTTGAGCTGTATACCCGCGGTTATCTGGAGGCCGCGGGCGCCGCGCTGACGGACACGGAAAAAGAGTACCTGCCCTGGGGCGCCAAGCTGATGACGCTGGAGTGCGGCATCCGTTTTCTGACGGACTATCTGCAGGGCGATACCTACTTCAAGGTGAGCCGGGCGCGCCAGAACCTGGAGCGCTGCCGCACCCAGTTCAAGCTGGTGGCGGACATGGAAAACGTTTGGGACGAAATGGCGTCCATCGTGAAAAAGTATTCGTGAGAGGGGAAGAAAAACACCATGCACATCGAAACAAAATGCCTGCATGAGGGCTACAAGCCCGGCAACGGCGAGCCGAAGGCCCTGCCGATCTACCAGAGCACCACCTACACCTATGATTCCACCGAGCACATCGGCCAGCTGTTCGACCTTTCGGCGGACGGCCACATGTATTCCCGCATCTCCAACCCCACCGTCGCGGCGGTGGAACAAAAAATCGCGGCGCTGGAGGGCGGCGTGGGCGCGCTGTGCACCACCAGCGGACAGGCGGCCAGTCTGCTTGCGGTTCTGAACATCTGCACCGCGGGCGACCATTTCGTCGCCGCCTCCACCATTTACGGCGGTACGGTGAACCTGTTTGCGGTCACGCTGAAGAAGTTCGGCATCGAATGTACCTTCGTGGACGCGGACGCGCCGGAGGAGGAGATCGAAAAGGCGTTCCGCCCCAACACAAAGGCGTTGTTCGGTGAGACCATCGCCAACCCTGCCATCGCTGTGCTGGACCTTGAAAAATTCGCGCGCACCGCCCACAGAAACGGCGTGCCGTTTCTTGTGGACAACACCTTTGCCACGCCTGTGCTGTGCCGTCCCATCGAGTGGGGCGCGGATATCGTGGTGCACTCCACCACGAAGTACATGGACGGCCATGCCATCCAGGTGGGCGGCGTGATCGTGGATTCCGGCAATTTCAACTGGGAAAACGGAAAATTCGGCGAGCTGTGCACGCCGGACGAGAGCTATCACGGCGTGACCTATACCAGGGATTTCGGCAGGGCTGCGTATATCACCAAGGCGCGGGTGCAGCTGATGCGCGATTTCGGTATGTACCCCTCCGCGCAGGATGCGTTTCTGCTGAACCTTGGGCTGGAGACGCTGGCCGTGCGCATGGAGCGTTACTGCCGCAACGCGGAACAGGCCGCTGCCTTCCTGGCAAGGCAGCCGGAGGTGGAGTTTGTCAATTATCCCGCGCTGTCCGGCAGCCCTTATGCCGCAGCCGCAAAAAAATACCTGCCCGACGGGTGCAGCGGGGTGATCTCGTTCTCCATTCGCGGCGGGCGCGAGGTGGCCGTCAAGTTCATGGACAGCCTGTCCCTGGCCAACAAGGTGGTGCATGTAGCCGACATCTGCACCTGCGTGCTGCATCCGGCCAGCAGCACCCACCGCCAGCTCACCGACGAACAGCTTGTGGCCGCGGGCATCACGCCGGGGCTTATCCGCCTGTCCGTGGGGCTGGAGCACATCGACGATATTCTGGACGATCTGAAAAAAGGCTTCGCGGCCATCCGCTGAACGGCTCGCGGCCTGTTGGGATGAAACGCGGCGCAGAGCATTTTTTGCTCTGCGCCGCGTTTTGTTTTGCAAGGAGGCAAAAAGTTTTCCGAAAGCTGAAACAAAATGTCTGCGCGTGCGTCTAACATGCTGAAAGGAGGCGTCCCGATGCAGGAGATCGAACAGATCTATACCCAGTGCCGGCAGGATGTGTACCGTTACCTGTGCAGCCTGACGCGGGACGCCGCCCTTGCGGAGGACCTGCTGAGCGAGACGTTCCTGCGGGCGCTCACAGGGCTGAGCGGCTTTCGGAAGGGCGCATGTGTGCGCACCTGGCTGTTCAGCATTGCACGGCATGTTTGGATCGACGGGCTGCGGCGCAAACGGCATGTACTTTCCGGCGATGAGCTTTTGGCCCGGTATGTGGAGGAGGGCGGCCCGGGCGCGCCTCCGTTTGAAACGCAGGTGGACGCCCGGGCGCTGGCCGCGCGGGCAAAGGAACTGCTGCAAACGCGCCGCCCGCCCGCCGGAGAGGTGCTTTGGCTGCGGGCGCAGGGATATTCGTTCGCGGAGATCGCACAGAGGTGCGGCGTCAGCGAAAGCGCGGCCCGCACGTTGGATTTTCGCACGCGCCACTGGCTGCGGGAGCAATTGCAGAAGGAGGGGGCAGAGCTATGAAAACACAAACAGAGCGAGGGATACGCTTTGACATTTCCTGCGAGGTATGCCGGGACCTGATGCCGCTGGTACGGGACGGCGTGGCCAGCGCGGACAGCGAAGCGCTGGTACGCGCGCATACGGAGCGTTGCGGTGGCTGCCGCACGATGCTGGAAAGCGAAACGCCGCCCGAGCACAGCATGCCGGACGATGCGCGGGTACTGCGCAGGCTGCGCTGGAGGCTGCTGGCGCAAAGCGTGCTGTTCGCGCTGGTGGGCGTGCTGGGCGCGCTGTGGCTCACCTCCCGCGCGGGCGACGTGTATCTTGCATGGTGGCTGCCGCTGGTGGGCGCGGCGTGTTATTATGTCCTGCGGCGCAGGTGCTGGCTGGTGCCGGCTGCAGCGGCGGCGTTTGTGCTTTTGTATTTTTTTATCCCAAACATGCAATCGCTGCAGTGGGGTTCAGTGGTGCTGTATGCGTCTATGGCGCTGGCGGTTGCCGGGCCGCTGGCCATAGGCTGTGCAATCGCGGGGCTGCTGCATTTTGCGTTTGGAAACAGGAAGGAGGAAAAATATGCAGACGGCAAAAAGCATTGACGAAAGAGCGGGCGAGACGCACAAAGGCAGGACTCGCGTTCCGCGTACGAAAACAACGCGTGCGCTGGCGCTTCTGTTGGCGCTGATTCTTTTGGGAGGACTTGTATGGTGGACATGGCGAAAGACGGGAAATCCTCTGATCGCCTGGTATACAGAACAGAAAATTACCGCGCATTATAGGGCTTACCATCCGGGTGAAGGCTACGTTGTCGGGCCTGCCCGTTATCAGTGGGTCGTCCGGGCGGACAAATCGGCGGGCATGGATTATGTGTGTACGGTTCGCAAAGAAGCAAGCGAGGATGTTGAATTTCCGGCATATTTCAGCGATGGAGCAGTGTTCAGCCAAATAGACGGAGCAGTCCGTTCGGGTTGCAACACCTACGAACGGTTCAAAAATCTTTTGAACTCGGAGCTGGAAAGCGGCGGAACGGCGGCGCGGCTGAGAGCGCTGACGGGAGAAGCCGAAGTTCATGCAGGCTTTTACACAACGCAGGAAGGCCCTTTGTTTGACCCGGACGCGCCGGTCTTTCGGACAGACGAGGAATACGATCGTGCCGGGCTTCCGCTTCCGATAGAGCTGAGCGTAAGCTTTTCTGCGGTTGGCGCGCCGGCTCCTGCAGATGCGGAATTGGCGGACTACCTGCTGAAAACAAAGGCTGTCTGCGAAGAAACGGGCCAGCCCTTTGCATATTATTCCGTGGCGCTTGCCTTCAAGCCGACAGAACAGAAGGACCCGGTTTGGTGGGCGGCAGAGCATATCCCGTCGGAAGAGATCACGGAGGAGAAGATTCTGGATTATCTGGCAGCTTTGGACTGCGGGGTAAAGGCAAACTGCGGCCAGAGCCTGAACGGCCGGAATGAAATTATAGAGGAGAGAAAAAACGCGTGGCTGATCTCCCACGGGTACGAGCATTGCGCCCACTGAAAGAACAGGATATAGATACATCAAAGCCGCCGCGCGGCGCGGAGACATCCCGCCGCGCGGCGGCTTTTTACACCCTTTCCCGCGCAGCGTCGCCCTGGGCGCGGCACAGTGCCAGGAATTCCCGCGCTGACGCCGTAAGAAATTTATCCCGGTGGTGCACCAGGCGGAATTTGCGGGAAAGATCCAGCCCATCCACGCGGAATACCGCCACCTGTCCCTTTTCCAGCGCGTCCGCTGCCATGCGCAGGGGCAGCACCGCCACGCCAAGGCCGCGGGTGGCCGCATTCACCAGCGCCAGCGTGCTGGTGGATTCCCATACCGGCGCGACCGTGAAACCCGCGGCCGCGGCCGCGCTGTCGAATTGCTCGCGGGTGCCGCTGCCTTTTTCGCGCAGCAGAAAGCGCTGGACGCGGAAGGCGTCCAGCGGCACGGTCTGGCCCTGCGTAAAGGGACGGCCCGGCGCGCAGACGACGGCCAGAGTATCCGCCATATATTCCTCCGCTGTCAGCGCACTGCCGTGGACAGGCCCTTCCATCAGAGCGACGTCCAGCGTGTTGTGCAGCAGCTTTTCCTCAAGCTGCTCCGACGGCCCCACCCAGACGCGCACATCCACCCCGGGGTGTGCCGCGCGGAATGCGTCCACATAACCGGGCAGGAACTGGGAGCCGATGGTAATGCTGGCTCCTACGCGCAGCACGCCCTGTTCGTCCCAGCCGCGCAGGCCCTTTTCCAGGTCGTCGAACAGGCCGCAGATGTGCACCGCGTATTCCCACATGCGCCGCCCGGCCTCGGTGAGATACAGGCGGCGGCCGATACGGTCGAACAGGCGCACACCGTAATATTCCTCCAGCTCGGCCACGGCGCGGCTTACGGCCGGCTGCGCCAGGTACAGCGCCCGCGCCGCGCGGGTGGTGTTGTTGCCGTTTTCGCACACGGCCAGAAAAATGCGGATGTGCCGCAGCGTCATGCCAAAATCTCCTTATAACAAAAATAATATGATATTTATAATATAATAGTATTTTTATTATTAAATTGCAAGGCGTATGATGATAGGGAAGGGGGAAGCGAGGTATGGAACAACAGCCAAAACACAGCAGGAAGGATTATCTGACGCTGTTCACCTCTACGTTCACGCTCAGTGCGTTCACATTCGGGGGCGGATTCGTCATCATCCCGCTGATGCGCAAAAAGTTCGTGGAGCAGCTGCACTGGATCGACGAGGAAGAGATGATGGATCTGACGGCCATTGCACAGTCCTCGCCGGGAGCCATCGCAGTGAACGCATCCATCTTAGTAGGCTACCGCGTGGCCGGCGTGCCCGGGGCGCTGGTCACGGTGCTGGGCACTGTGCTGCCGCCGCTCATCATTTTATCCATCATTTCTTTTTTTTACACTGCGTTTCGGGATAACCGCATCGTCGCGCTGGTCATGCGGGGGATGCAGGCCGGCGTGGCCGCCGTCATCTGCGACGTGGTGCTGACGATGGGGCGCTCCGTTCTGGGGGAAAGGCGCGTCCTGCCTGTGGTGATGCTG
>PPYF01172312.1_pt1 | contig 11857 bp, 9 predicted proteins | sample 1559871 | NCBI WGS metagenome assembly PPYF01 (sample SAMN08240021, study PRJNA423297) | Human gut metagenome, whole genome shotgun sequencing project. | reverse complement strand
ATTAACTACAAATACAATTCTATTTTTATTTAAATTTATTTTTTCTAGAGCTTTTAATACAGATTCTGTTTCGAAGACCAGAAACTCAGATACTTTATTTTGTATTAACATTTCAACTCACCTAACTTTATTTTCTTTAACATGAGTTCTACTATATCCCAATCCATCTGGGTATCAATTTCAAAGCTTTCCTCTTCGCTCATAATGAACGAAGCGACTTTACCGCCGAGGCGATTATTTGTGCTTAGTAGAATATCAGTATTAGTTATATATATGGATCCATTTTCTTTCAGCTTAACATTTTCAGGTTTTATATCTTGCCGACGAGGCCTATTTAAATAATCATAAGAGGCAATTGGATCTTCATTGTTCTCCCAAAGAAAATGCCAAAACTCACATACGCTTAACAATGAATCAGCTTTTTTCTGTTCAAATCGTTCAAATGCTTTATCGATTGCATCTGGGTACCGTACCGGCGATGTAGCCTGAAGCAGAATAGTATTTTGTGGTGAATATCCTTCATTTTCTTTAAGCCAATCAATGCAATGGACCAAGCTAGGCTCAGTTGCAGCAGTATCAATAGCTAATTCAGCTGGTCTCATAAAAGGAACTTCTGCACCATACTGAATTGCAATTTTAGCAATGCTTTCTGAATCAGTGCTAACAATAACCCTTTCTATATTTTTAGATTGAATTGCATGTTCAATACTCCAAGCAATGAGAGGTTTCCCTGCTATTTTTCTTATATTTTTACCGGGGATACCCTTAGATCCGCCTCGAGCAGGGATAATTGCTAAATTTCCCATATATAAGCCTCTTGAAATAGTTGATATTGATAAAAGAGAGTTAATATCATATAATCAAATGATATTAGTAATAGCTAAATAAAGATCTCATAATAACGAATGAGTTAATCATTTCATTCGAAGCAACTCAAGTATTTCTTTGGTTTTAGATTCCATCAGTTCAGTATTATTACGAGTTTCTACATTCAAACGTACTACTGATTCAGTATTCGATTCACGAAGATTGAATCGCCAATCGGAGAATTCAAAAGTAACGCCATCTGTATGATCGATTAATTTAGCACTAGACTCATATTTAGCAACAACCCGTGAAATTGCTTCTTTCGCATTGGTAATAATTGAATTGATTTCACCTGATATTGGATACGACTCTTTATAGCTACTAACTAACTGACCAATACTTTTCTTCCGTACACACAAAAGCTCTATAACTAGTAACCATGGAATCATACCACTATCACAATAGGCAAAATCCCTAAAGTAATGATGGGCACTCATCTCTCCTCCATAAACTGCATCTTCAAGTCTCATACGCTCTTTAATGAATGCGTGCCCGGTCTTTGACATGATAGCTCTTCCACCAGAGGATTTTACAATATCAACAGTATTCCAAAACAACCGGGGATCATGAATAATGCTAGCACCTTTGTTTTTTTCAAGAAAAGCAGCAGCAAGTAAGCCAACAATATAATATCCATCGATAAACTGGCCATTTTCATCAAATAGGAAACAACGGTCAAAATCGCCATCAAAGGCAATGCCCATATCAGCTTGATAATGAACTACGGCATTACTGGTATCTTCGCGACATTCAGGCAGTAATGGATTCGGGATCCCATGTGGAAAGTGGCCATCCGGTTGGTTGTGTATTTTGTGGAAAGTGATCGGAATATTAAGCTGTCTAAACCGTTCTTCAATTGCATCAATAACAGGTCCTGCTGCACCATTTCCAGCATTTAGAACTAATCGTAGTGGAGTAAGTTTGGTAATATCAATATAAGTTATCAAATGATCAATATATTTTTCTCGAATATCAATTTTTTGATAACTACCACGTTTCGATAGTTCTACTTCGGGAAAATCATTAGCCTCTGCTAACTGTTGAATATCTCTTAGACCACTATCACCACTAATAGGCTTGGCACCTTTGGAAACTAACTTCATGCCATTATAATTCATCGGATTATGGCTAGCAGTTACTTCAATTCCGCCATCCACTTCTAATTTAAAAGTAGCAAAATAAATTTCTTCAGTACCCGATAAACCGATATCAAGAACATCAACTCCTGAATCTTGCAAGCCTTTTGCTAATGCATGTTTCAACGAATCACTAGTTAGACGAACATCTCCTCCAATTACAACCTTTTTGGGCTTGAGAAAATGGCCATAGGCACGACCGATGCGCCAGGCTATATTCTCATCTAATTCATCTCCAATTTTCCCTCGTATATCATATGCTTTGAAACAGGTTAATTTTTCCATAGTTCATTCTTTACATTATTATCAATTATTAACATTTTGCTAAATGCGACCATATCGATCTGAGAAACGAATAATATCATCCTCTTCCAGATAAGAACCTGAACGCACTTCAATGATATCTAAAGGTATTTTCCCTGGATTCTCAAGACAATGTATTGAGCCAACAGGAATATATATTGATTGGTTCTCGGTCAATAACTGACTTTTACCATTCACAGTAATATTTGCTGTCCCCGCGACAACTATCCAATGTTCCGCTCGATGGTGGTGCATTTGCATCGATATAGCTTCACCTGGTTTAACTGAAATTCGCTTAACTTCATATCGTTCACCTGAATCAACTGAATCATATTTTCCCCATGGACGATATACTTCGCGATGAGTTTCATGCTCATGGCGTCCTTCAGATTTTATTTGCTCAACGATTTTTTTGACATCCTGAACAGCACCGCGGTCGGCGACAAGCAACGCATCTTTAGTCTGCACAACAACAATATCATTTAGTCCTACTGTTGTAACTAATCCTGAACTATTATAAACATAGGTATTGTTAGTGTTCACTGAAATGACATCACCAGTGAATGCATTTCCATTATTATCTTTATCACTTATATCCCATAATGATGACCAGGAACCAACATCACTCCAGCCTGCATTCATTGGAACAACTACGGCATCACTGGTTTTTTCCATTACAGCGTAATCAATAGACTCTGAAGGACAATTACAAAAGCGTTCTTTACTAATTCGTATAAAATCGAGATCTATATTTATATCTTCAACGGAATGTCGACATGCTTGGTAGATATCATCCCGATAGAGTTCTAATTGTTTTAAATAAGTTGAAGATGTAAATAAAAACATCCCACTATTCCAGTAGTACTCTCCACTTGAAACGTAGTTACACGCAGTATTGTAATCTGGTTTTTCCACAAAACGAGCAACATCATATACATCATTGCCATTTTTAAATTGTTCTAAATCCTTACGTCGTATATATCCATACCCAGTCTCAGCCTTATCTGCCACAATGCCAAATGTTACTAGTTTTCCTTTATTTGCGGCCTCTAAAGCATTCACTACCGAATTTTCAAATGCAGCTTCATCTTTGATGATATGGTCGGCAGGCAACACAAGGAGAAGCGTCTCAGATACAGTGTATTTTTTCTCCACAAACATTGATGCTAATGCAATCGCTGGCGCCGTATTTCTGCCAACAGGCTCAAGAATAATGTTATTCTCTAACTTATTAATTTCTCTCAACTGCTCAGCAACGATAAAACGATGTTCTTCATTGCATATCACGATCGGCGGTTCACTCGTTATATTTTTAAGCCGCTCAATTGTCATCTGGAGCATAGAGAGATTACCCATTAAGCGTAGATACTGCTTAGGATAGAGTTCTCTTGAGAGTGGCCAGAGCCGGCTTCCAGTGCCACCAGCCATGATAATTGGTACGATCGTTGTTGAATTCATCATAACTTACTCACAAGATTGCTATTTCAGTAAACCAGCTAGAATATCCGAGAATTTGCCAAGTACAATTGGGTCATTATAGATCCCGCTAGCACGTTCTTTTGCATTCCGGGCGAGAAGATCAACATTTACTTCTTTTAAGTATATTGCTTTCATTGCCTGTGCCAATTCTTCAGGACTGGAAGGCGTTACTGTCAGACCGGTCAATTTATCCAAACTGACGTCAGGAACTCCAGTCGGTAGTGAAGTATTTATAACCGGAGTGCCTAAAGCCAACGCTTCCAGCTGCGTAATGCCAAAAGCCTCAGAGTTTGCTACCGATGGGAACAGGAAGCATGTAGCCTGTTTTAAAAGTAAATACTTCTCAGTTTCTGATAAAAAACGAGGCAGAAAATGCACATTATTCAATCCCTCACGAGCAATTGCTACTTTGATCTCTTCAGTCAACTCTCCCTGCCCGGCAATTAATACAGAAGGTGTAATTCCCTCGTTATGCAACAATGTCAAAGCATCAATTAATACGTTGATACCCTTGTAGTATGAGAGTCGACCAAAAGAGATAAAGTCCAAAGCGTTAAGGTCAATTGCGCTAAGATCGGCAGTGAGTATTACTTTACCATTTGCTTTCGCAGTAATATTTTCTACGTCGATAGAGAGAGGGACAACCTCCACCTTTTCTTTAAATTTTACGAGATTTGATGAGTTAGCTGCCAGAGTTCTGGATGTTGTAAGAATGATATGTGCTTTTTTCAATGTATGGTTGATGAAGAAGTCGAGCATTACTTTCAGTTTCTTCTGTCGAACAATATCACTGTGCCAGAAAACTACTTTTTTGATTTTCTTTGGTAAGAAAAAGAAGGCCGCAAGATCGGCCAGCGGGAATGGAGCATGAAATACAGCTAATTGATTTTTAAGAATATGCGAAAAATAATAGAAAAAAAATGTTATCGATAGCGGCATCGATAAAAAAGTACCAAATGATGAACAACGGATGACATTCACACCATTGATCGCTTCACGGTCTGTCCGCAGAGAAAAATGCTTTTTAACGCATAACACAGTGATGTCATGCCCCTGAATGCTTAAATGTTCTGCATGTTGCTGAATGACTGTTTCCACGCCACCGACATCAGGAGTGTAATATTTATTAATCATTAACGCTTTCATTCATCACCCGTTCCATTTCATTAACAGTTTTCTCCCATGAGAAAAAATCAATCACGCTATTATAATTTTTTTTATGTTTTTCATTCAGTACATTATTTATTTTTTCATCAAGTCCTATAAAAGTTATAGGATCGAAATAAAAAACTGTATCACCTGCAAGTTCATGGAAAACCTCAATATCCGACGCCAATATCGGCAATTCATAAGCCATGGCCTCTAATAACGGCAAACCAAAACCTTCATAGCGTGAAGGATATAGGAAAAATTTTGCTCCACGATATAGTTCATCTAATTTTTCATCACTAATATATCCGGTAAAGATCACATTACCCTTTTCTGTCGGTAGTTCTTCGATAACCTTTGAACGAAAATTCTTATAATCACCAACAATATAAATATCACAGTCAACACTGTGCTCGGACAAATACTTCACCAGGGGGATTATGTTTTTATGTTTTTTAACATTGCCCACACAAATACCATATTGCCGACTCTGCGCGGTTTTAACAGTCGATACTACATCACAACGTTTTTTATTCCATCCATTATAAATGGTACTAATTTTACTATCGCGGATAAATGGTAAATAATGCTTTAGTTCTTTTTTTGTAAACTGCGAAATACAAAATATTTTAGCTGAATTAATGCATTGCCAGAAGATAATAAGCCAATATAACAAGCTTAAATGAATCGGGAAACAATCTCTCATCCGTACCGGGCATAAATCGTGCACCGTCGAAATGAAACGGCAACGCCCGAAATTCAAAGGCATGAGTACCATATTAGGGCAAAAGAAAACATCATAATTCCGAGTTATTCGCCCTAGTTTCAAGATATTCAACATACTGAGTTGACTATAATTAATATCAATTCGTTTGACATGTTCCGGAATCGTAACTACTTCATGGGGATAAAGTAACACACTGATATTCACTTCACTTTTGAGTGCAAATTCGCGAATGACATTTTTTATGTAAACGCCAATCCCTGACGAGTTAATCATTCGACCATCAATTAACAACCGCACTGTTCCTCCAGGTGATCATTACGCTGCAATAACATTTTCTAATTTACGGATAACTTCATCTAATGAGAATTCGTGCTGAGCTCTGTTCATCCCAACCTTTCCCATGCTCTTCCGAATTGTATCATCCTTTAGCAAATACTGGATGCTCTCAGCTAAAGCAACGTCATTTCCTTCTTCCACCAGCAGACCATCAACCCCATCATTTATTAAAAACTTAGGTCCACCGCAGGAAAATGAAATGACAGGCTTTGCATATTGCCAGGCTTCTATAATGGTACGACCAAAGGTCTCCGGACCACCAAATTGAGACACCGAAGTGTTAACAACCACATCACACGTTTGATAATGTTGGGAGATATCTTTTTCAAATGGTAAGAATTGGACAGAATCATTAAGGTTAAGTTGAACAACTTGTTCTTGCAGTTCTTTGAAATAGTCTTCATCTGCAACTTTACCAATTATTTTTAGCTTATAGGTACGGGGCAAAACCGACATTGCGGTAATTAAATGTTCAATACCTTTCCAACGAGAAATCATAGCTGGGCACATAACAGTGTTATATTTTTCGTCATCCCCGCTATTATTATGGCATGATTCTATTGGATTAGGGATGATTAATGATTGGGTACCAAAATTATCTTCTACATATTTCTCAACTGCCCGGGAAGCCACACAAAACTTGCTTCCTCGCAACAAAAAACCTATTATTTTCTTGCACTTCCATTGGTAATCCCTGACAAAAATGATAGATTTTTGTTTATTAACCTTAGCAAGTAACAGCCGAGAAAAAGCCAGAATCAACGCAGATTTGTTTGTGTTGGTGATAATCACATCAGAAGATGCTGCATACTTTACAACTCTTTGACAGTTTGCGAACATTGCACCAAAAGAATTGCCTTTTACGACACGAATAACGTTCAGCTTTCTGGCGGTCAGTCTTTCTACGTGTTCTTCATTTTCGGCTAGAATAGTAACCTGATTTTTCCGGGCCAATTCTTCGGCAATCAGCTCAATGGTTCTTTCGCTACCACCGTAACCTGACGCAACAGAAATAATTAGATAATTCATTTTTTTACACTGTGTAGTTAATTTTATTTGTGCACGCTACCGCCCCTGGCTTAACAGCTACCAGTGTACTGACTTTTTAATGTTTCATTAGAGACGGGCTATGATACCGCAGGCTAAAGGAGCCAAAAAAGAGAAGGCAGTGAGTATCTTTACGCACGATAACCGCTTACGATGATACCCACTGCCTCGAATTTAATTAATTTTATACTCAGACATTACTCAGCCAGCAGCTTCTCAATACTCTTGCGGAACTTCGCCCCTTCCTTCAAATTCCGCAGCCCATACTGTACAAACGCCTGCATATACCCCATTTTCTTACCGCAGTCATAGCTGTCGCCGGTCATCAGCATGGCATCAACAGACTGTTTTTTCGCCAGTTCGGCAATCGCATCGGTAAGCTGAATACGTCCCCATGCACCGGGTACCGTCTGCGCCAGCTCGTTCCACACATCGGCAGACAGCACATAGCGGCCGACGGCCATAAGATCTGAGTTAAGCGTCTGCGGTTGATCCGGCTTCTCGATAAAATCGATGATACGGCTAACCTTGCCTTCGCTGTCCAGAGGATCTTTTGTTTTAATCACTGAGTATTCAGAAAGATCGCCCGGCATACGTTTCGCCAATACCTGGCTACGGCCCGTTTCATTGAAGCGAGCCACCATTGCCGCAAGATTATAACGCAGCGGATCGGCAGATGCGTTGTCAAGAATGATATCAGGCAGCACGACCACAAAGGGGTTGTCGCCAACAATCGGGCGAGCACAAAGAATGGAGTGCCCTAAGCCTAACGGCTGAGCCTGACGCACGTTCATGATGGTGACGCCCGGTGGACAGATAGACTGTACTTCAGCCAGCAGTTGACGCTTAACGCGTTGTTCCAGCAGGGCTTCCAGTTCGTACGAGGTGTCGAAGTGGTTTTCCACCGCATTTTTCGATGCGTGGGTGACCAGGACGATTTCTTTGATGCCTGCAGCGACGATCTCATCGACAATGTACTGAATCATCGGTTTATCGACGATCGGCAGCATCTCTTTGGGAATCGCTTTCGTGGCGGGCAACATATACATACCCAAGCCTGCTACCGGAATGACTGCTTTCAAATTAACCATGGTAATGTCCACTTTTATTCAGTTGAAAAAGTATAGCCTTTCAGACCGTCAACGTCTGAGTTGGTTCGCTAATCCTTTGAAACTCAAGAACATAGGGAAAACGAATAACTCTACTACAACCTATCAACTGACAATTTTGACTCAGATGAATCGGAAAGCCCGTCATTCAGTCAGCTACGAAACTGCATTTCCGATTTTTCGCAGCAAAAATCACTCAGTCACAAACGTGATATCGTCCTGTTTCTCGTGGACGAATTCGTACTTCAGCGTTCGATCTAAGCCCTGAGACAGGGTATACGGCGCAACAAATCCTGAGGTATGCACCTTAGTCGCATCAAACTGCGTCGTGGCGCAAAACTTCTTCACCCTCACTGAACTGATGGCATATTTTTTCCCGCTGACTTTACTCAGCAGGTCAAAACAATAGCCGCCCAGCATACCGACTGCATAAGGCAAATGAACGGAGGGAATTTTTTTGTTGAGGCTTTTTTCCACTTCGGCAACCAGCTGATTCATGTTCAGGTCCGGCTTGTCGACGTAGTTGTACACCTCATAACCTGCCGCAACATTGCTCAGCTTATACTTGATAAACTCAACGATATTGCCGATATAGGCCATTGATTTATAGTTTGTTCCTGCGCCCACCATCGCAAACTTACCGCCGGCGATCTGCTTCAACAGGTTGTAAACATTGCCGCGATTACGCTCGCCAAAAATCACCGTTGGACGAATAATGGTCAGCGAGCGTTCATCAGGCGCCTGCTGGTACCACTCGCGCAGTACCTCTTCCGCCTGCCATTTGCTTTTACCGTAATGGTTGAACGGATCTTCTGGATGGCTTTCATCAGGATTGACCTTATTCAGGCCGTATACGGCAACCGAACTCGCAAAAATGATATTTTTCACGCCATTCTTGTTCATGGCGGCCAGCACGTTGCGCGTTCCCTGAACATTCACGTCGTAATACAGTGATGTGGGACTCACATCATCACGATGCTCGGCAGCCAGCAACACCACGGTATCAAACCCGGCAAATGCGGCATCCATGCTCTCCTGATGACGAACATCACCCAGTTCGGTAACTTCAGGGAAGAAATGACTCTGCTGCTTATCTACGTTTTTGATGCGAAAATCATCTTTAACCAGCTCAATCAAGCGGGTCCCGACAAATCCTGACGCACCCACAAAGCAAACTTTATCATTCATAATCATTTAACGAGTATCATGCCGTATGCATTTAAAGGATAACCACCCTCCCGCAGGAGCGACGCATTAGCCCGAGTTAATTCTATCAATCAGGCAATTATAATCTTTTGATAAATGATATCCAGTATAGAAATGTCAGACGGGCTTAGACATCGCCCTTTTATCGCCTGTCAGGGAGATGAAAGTTCACTTTTTCGACGTTCACCACTTGCTGATCGATATGATCTATATCCACCGCCGCTACCCCCTTCTCGTTCACCGCCCGCACGTTCGCCAGCGACAGCAGCGTATCCTGCTTCGCCATAAACTTCCCTCGAACATCCTTGCGCAAATCGAAGTTCAGCTTCAGCGCAGGGCCGCGAGAGGAAAGCTGCATTACATTGATATTTCTCAAAAAAATGTGCTGTGGCTTGTTGTGAATCTCCAGCGAGGCGTGCTTCATAGAGAGGTTGGTGATAGAGACAAACGAGGGATTGTTGCCAGAGGAAATTTGAATACCGCGAACCGTATAAGCCAGCGCGCTATTATCCATCTGTACATTATTTAAGCGGAAATTTTGCGGTATAGACAAATAGTTACCTTTGATAACACCGTAGCCAATCAGCATTCCCGCGCTATTAACCATATCGACACCATCAATAACGAAATTATCACATCCGTAGATCGCCACCGTGGCGTTATCTATTCCCGCCTGCTTGCTGAATTCCGGTGTGATATTGCTGGCTTTCACATTACGTATAATAAAGTGTTTGCCGTTTTCCACGTGCACCAGCTGGCGACAGTTGCTGCCGGTGATGTTAGCGACGACGAAATTTTTCACCGCCTGCTCTTCCGGGTAGCCATTATCGTAGGTGCTGCCGGCGAGGCCGATACCAATGCCCCAGTTGACCTTGCCGTTAGTGCAGTCGATATGGTCGATAACATGGTCGGAGATCAGGATATTGCGGTCGTTGATCGCCACGTTCCACTCAATGGCGTCGCCCTGCAGATAGCTGAAGTGGCAGTGGGTGATGTTCACATCGAGCCACTGATTATGGTAGCCCTGGCGCAGAATACCGTAGTTGGCTTTAGTGATGGTCAGGCGGGTAATGGTCAGGTTACGCAGCGTGCGCTTATCTTTGCCGCCGATGAAAATCTGCGCCACCGGGCCGTAGCCGCTCATCGTCAACCCGGCAATGGTGCAGTCGCCGCCGCGCACATCCAGGGTAATGTTGTAGAGGCTGCCTTCACCGCTGCCGATCACCTGGCAGCCCTTTTGCAGGATAAAGCGCCCGCGCCCGTTGCCCTTCAGCGCGCCGGCAATCGCCAGCGTTTTCCCCGGCGGCAACGTAATCGCGGTATTGATATTGTCGCAAACCACATCCGCCGGCACGTTGACCGTGTCGGCCTGCGCAAAGGCGTCGTTGAATGCGCGAATCCAGTCGCCGTTGTGCACATAGTCACGTATGTCCACCGTCAGGCGCTTCTCTGCGGCACGCGCATGGGTCGCTGAAAGTACCGGCAGCGCTGCGGCAAGCGTCGCCCCGGCGGTGAGGAAGTAACGTCGGGTTAAGGTGTGCATAGCGCCTCCTTAGCAAAGCGTTTGCAGCAGGCTGGCAAGCTGCCGGTTAATCACCTGCTGGTTAAAATCGGTTTCGACTTTCTCACGTGCGCGCGTCAGCACCGGCTGCAGGCTGCGCGCATCCATACGCCCCAGCGATTGCAGCTTGTCCGCCAGCGCCGTGGCGTCGTATTCGTCCACCAGCCAGCCGGTATGGCCGGAATCAATCAGTTCCGGTATGCCGCTGTGTATCGTCGATAGCACCGGTATCCCCACCGCCATCGCCTCCATGAGCGCGACCGGAATGCCTTCCATATCACCGTCGGCACCGGTCACCGAGGGCAGAAGGAAAACGTCGGCTTCATCAAGCAGCGCTTTCACCTCATGGCTAGGCTTGAAGCCCGGCATTTCGACGCAATCTTCCAGCTGATACTGTTCAATCAGGGTGCGCAGGCGGCGTTCCCACGGCCCGATACCAAGGATGCGATAGCGAAAGTTCACGCCGCGCTCTTTCAGCTGGCGGCAGGCTTCAATCGCCACGTGTAGTCCTTTTTTCTCAGTCAGACGCGCAACGGAGAGGATCTGCAAACAGCCGTCAGGCGCTTTTAGCGGACGCAGCGAGAAGCGGTCCATGTTCACGCCCATCCTGGAAACGGTGATTTTATCCGTCGGGCAGCCCATAGCCTGCAGTCGGTCAGCCCACAGCTGGCTGATGGGCAACATCATGTCGCCGCGGCGAAACAGCTGCTGGTATTCGCCGGTATAGTGGTTCAACACCTCGCGGCTTGAAATATCGATGCCGTGAAAAACGGTGGCAATCTTACCGTCGATCACGCCCAGCTCGCGGAGCTTGGCGGCGGTCACTCCCGCCGGGCCAAAATGGGCGATATAGACGTCGGCGACAATCGGCGCAGGCGTACGACTACAAATGGACGAAAGGATCAGGTTACGCGCCTCCTGGCCGTAACGCCGCGCG
>PPYF01494660.1_pt1 | contig 11858 bp, 25 predicted proteins | sample 1559871 | NCBI WGS metagenome assembly PPYF01 (sample SAMN08240021, study PRJNA423297) | Human gut metagenome, whole genome shotgun sequencing project. | reverse complement strand
CAATAAATTCAATATTCCTTTTGATAATATTTTTTTAGGCAAAAAGTACGAAAATTTCGTAAAATAAACAGATTTAAAGAAAGGAGTAGGTATGGAAAAAGAAAATACAAGACTAGAATTTTACATTGCTTTAATTGAACTCTATGAAAATATTGTTCAAAAACAAGCGAAGCTAAATAGACAATTAATTGATTTCTTGAAGAAAGAAAAAGAGCCTATCGAAATAAAGATAGACTCAGAAAAAATCAGCGATATTTATTGAAAATCCCTATCAACTGCTTTTTTAGATAACAAATAAGCTTCGTGATATATTTTGTACAAATCGAATGGATGGTCACTATCGCATTTGTTAATTCTAATGTTTGTTAGTTCTACCTGAACAGCTAACAACGCTAAATCATGAGCTCTTTGTTCGTTACTTATTTTACACATATTAACACCTCCTTTCTGAGCATATTATATCAGATTGGAGAGTTTAGATTACAAAACTTTTCTGATTTGTCCCATTAAAAAATAATTTTTGAATATCTCTTATGATGAGATTAGAAAGGAGAGGGGTATGAGACAGAAGAAGTATCGATATAATAAAAAACCTGCAAAAAAACAGGCTAATAAAACTGCTTTAGGGAAAACATTGATACAGATTAGCGAAAATATTATCTATATCAATGCACCTAATATTAAGGTATCGGGGTTAGAGAACCATCAGGTTCTTGTTTCCAATTAGATGGGGTTAATATTTAACAACTTGAGCCTTTTCGGATCGAGCAGAATGTGAGAGAAAAATAGAAAGGAGGAGGGAGATGAATGAACTAGAAAGAACAGCCCTAAATGAAATACTGAGGACTGTAACATACATTGCTGGAAAGGTAGAAGAAATTGATTCTAAGATTTCTTTGAGCGATTCACAAGCTCTTGAGCATCAAAAAGCGTGAGGTGTTTTTCCATATAGTAAATGAAACCGTGCAGGTACTTCTTGAGATGAGTAAGGTCTTTATCTGGATTTTTCCGATAAAAATGACCCTCGTCATTTCCAATGTAAGTAGAAGCTAACGCAAAAGTTTTTAAATCTTCGTCATTGATATATTCTTCAATGACTTGTTTCAAAGGCATCTTGATGATTTTTTCTTCATCGTCTGGATTTGTGATAATAGAAAAATCTTTAACGAAGAACTCTAATGCTTTACGATACCCAATACCAGCGATATGGTCAAGCTTTTCTTGTTCTGCTTTGAGAGCTTGAATGTAAATTTGCTTACCAATTGGGGAAATCATTTCAACATCATCCGAAATAGGAATATCACTAGGAAGATTAGGGATCACATTGATATGGTCAATATCATATCCATCAGTATAGCTATTTATTTCAAATCTTGTTGCGATAAATTCTTCTGTCCAAAAATGTCTACAACCTAAGCATCTGAATGTTAAAACTAAACTAGTTTTGTCATTATCGATAGGGAAATAGGAAGAGTTTACAAGGTGTGGATTGGTCGGTCTCTTGCAATTTGGGCAAACATCTTCAACATCTACAGGTTTAGAAACTGTTGAATTTATTTGTGCTTTAAATCTCATAAGGAATTCTCCAATCATTTTTTATTATATTATACCAAATTTAGAAAGGAAAAAGATGAGTCAACAGCAGAAATTGTGGGTTGCTCTTGTGAAGGAGCGGCTGTATAACTTGGGTTGGTCGCAAACCCAGCTTGCGGAATCTGTAGGGGTTGCAAAAGCGACTATCTCAGAACTCTTTAAATACGGCAAAGGAAGCCGTCAGCTTAAACAAAAAATCTCTGAGATTCTAGAGATTGAAAGTGAGGAAAATTAAATGAATAATGTCGCAGAAAAAGTCACTCGTATTGATAGTGACGCTTATGAAGCCGCAGTTGCATTTGCAAGTGAGCACGATTTAAAAATCAGTCGTGTGGTTAGTATGGCTGTGCGCTACTTTGCGGAAAACGCAGAGGTCAGAGAGGTTGATGTCAAAGCAGAGAAGTTCTACATTGACGATCAAGTGATTAACTAGGAGGGACTATGACAGTTAGTCGAGATATGACAGAGCTTGAAATTAAGGTTTTGAACGGTATCAAAAATGGTGCTAGTTTTGATTTACCGATTCAAGCTAATGAGTTGAGGATTAGCCTTGGTCTCTCTAAGCGTATGCTGGAAGAAGTGATTGAAAGTTTGCGGGTGAATTTTAGGCAGCCAATTATTGCTAAAAGGACACAGCCAAGCGGATATTATCTTCCACGCAACGAAGAAGAGCGGCAGGCTGGTCTTGCACCTTATAAACGCCAGATAGCGACTGAGCAGAAGAATTTGGCTGCTGTGATGGCGGTTAATTTGGATGAATTCTGGCAACGAAAAAAGCCTGACGGCAATCAGGCTCAAAAATAAATATTACAAGAGGATTATATCATGAATGATCTAATGAATCAAATGTTAGATCAGTTTGAAGCTGGTCTGATGGATAGAGCATTAAAGGTCATGCACGTTGTGACAGACGAAAAACGGCGCTATCCTATGGAATTAAACAAATCACAATGTTCTGAAATGTTACTAGGGACGAAAGATACAGGAACGTTTGATGCACGTTTCAACTGTCATAAAGATTTCCCTCGAATCGAGGGAAAACGTGACAAGTTTCCTCGTGATGAGGTAATTGACTGGTATCACAGAAATTGGATGAAGACAGGAGGGTAAACAATGCAAAACCAAGAACAAATACGGCTGATCATGAACTGGGAGCGCGACCATTACAGGCTGGGAACAAATTACAAAAACAAACTCGCTAAACGGTCAATAGAAGCAGTTAAGCTGGAGTTGGCTGAATTGTCGCGAGAGTGGGACAGCGTGACGTTTTCGGTCGAGCCAAAAGGTGCGATGAAGATCGAGGGTGACAAAACGACGATTTTCAAGAAAAGAGGATGAGATGGATAGACAGGATTTAAAAGAAGGGCAAGAGGTTTATGTCAAAGGTCGAGTTATCCATACAGGAGACCATTTAGATATTGTCTTGGACAAAGGAAGTTTTATAGAAAATGCCATTATTTTACACCATGAAAAACCAGTAATTCCGCAGTTTGTGGCCGATTGGATTGAAGAAGGTAAGAAGATTTGTAGGGATGTTCAAGATCTCTTTATATTTGATTTTAATAGCGAAGAGGTCAAAAGATGGTTTTTAGATTACAAACCATTTGACTTAGTGGCCCGCGCTTGGCTGGATGGTTACGAGGTGGAGCAGAAAAAGCGGTATCGGATTAAAATGAAAAATGAAGAGTATAATCACACTGTTGTAATAGGTGATTATACCTGTGAAGAAATAGAAGCCACTGGTTTTGGCTGGGTGTTTGATTGCGAGGACGTTGAAGTGCAGGAGGTGGAGTGATGAAATTTATTTGTAAAAGAACGTCTGATTATGATGAGCGGCCTTGTGAAGAAGCTGTTAAAGAGTCTATCACTTTTGTTGATCATCGTAATGTTAGAACCTTTGAAGACCTTAAGCGAGCTTGTGGCGAAGATTTTCTTGCTCGTGGAACAAATCACAAAGAGACCTCTACTGGTATTCAGCGCGATCTTGGACCCCGAGACGTTTATATGATTGAGGTAAATACGTTAGAGGAATTACTGGAATTTCGGGAGAAATATAAAAGAATCGTCATTGAGCCATATTACGACAATCACGACTATTTATTGATTGAGATTTATGACACATAGCGAGAATGAAGGAGGTGCAAGATGATACCAAAATTTAGAGGAAAATCAACAGCAGAAGAGAACAAAGGTAGATGGATGTACGGAAATTTAGTATTTGATAGGTGTCTTGCCATTATCGTAAGCGGTATTGACGAAGCAACTTGTGAATACATTGCTTTTGAAGATTTTTGCTCTGTTGATATTGATACAGTAGGGCAATCCACCGGTTTATTTGACAAGAACGGCGTAGAGATTTTTGAGGGGGATATTGTGAAAACCACTAGATCTTTCGGCAGAGCTGATGAAACAGGCGGTTTCTATGAGTATGACAAGAAAATAATGGGGGTTGTTAAGCAACTTGAAGGAGCTTGGGTAATTGATACAGGCAGCGAAGCAGTGAATTTGTGGACTGAAATTGAAGAAAATTCGGTGATAGGGAATGTGTGGGAGGACGGTGGTTTAATTGACAATTAAGTTTCAGAAATCCATTGAATTTATAAACGAATGTAATTGTGTTGTTGATTTTGATGATTTAGAGCGAGCGATTTTGTGGTATCAGTCAAGGCCTACTTTATCTATTAAAAAAATTTATTTACACGGAAACTATCCTGCCGTATCTATACATAACGAAAAAATGCATGTCCATAGATTGTTGATGCAGTATTGGTTAAAAACAAGATTACCATTTGAATATAGCGTTCATCATTTAAACGAAAACAAGCTTGATGCACGAAAAGAAAATTTATCACTTGTTTTTAATTCTGCACACAACAGTGGTCACAATAAAGGAAAGACGCTTTCAGATTCTCACAGAGAAAAAATCGCCTTAGCAAACAAAAAGCGCAAAGGGATGAAAATGAAAAAACGTGTCCATATACCAGCAGATGAATTAAGAACTTTTCTTAACGAGGGTAAGTCAATGAATTGGATTGCATTGCATTATAATTGCGATTGGTCAACTGTGAGAGCGAGAATCTACGAAAATCCGGAACTGATGGAGGCAGACGATGACCCTAAATGAACGTGTAAGAGCTAACGAACGCTCGGCCGCCAATGCATGCTTAGGCTTGACTGGCTTGTCATTCGTAGTCATGCTACTTGTTGTAGGCTTGATTACATCAACTGTACAGCAGCAACAGCAGATTAGCTCGTTAAAGACAGATCTTAAAAGGCAATCAATCGAAGTCGAAAAGTTGCAAAACAGAAATTCAGCGCAAGATATAATCTTGAACAAGCTGAATGCAGAATATCAGATTAAAGAAAAACAGAAAGAGGTAAAGAATGAACAAGCAAGAAGCGATTGATTCTTTAAAAAAAGACAGATATACTGTACCGTTTGACGCTGTGGAACTCAATTATAACGCAGCTTTAGATAAGGCTATTGGCACCGTTAGCAAAATTGATGAGCCAGAAAAGCCAGTGATACAGCAATTTGTGGCAGATTGGTATGAAAATTATAAAGATGAGTTTGAATATTATCTAAAAGGATTTATTTCGAAAGTTGATTATCACATCAACCACAATACAAAAAATCAATTTTATAAATGGCTTGGCAATCCTTACAATGACCCGATTTTAACCCTCGTGAATATGCATCAATTCGGCTATGAGGTCGAGAAAAAGAAGTTGTATACAGCTAAGCTTAAAATTATAACAAACGGTGATAATAACTATCTTAATAAATACTCTGATACCGAAAGATTTACACTTAGCAACTTATATACGGCATCAGGAGCTTATCAAACCAGCTTTTCTCGTTCAGAACTTGAACAGTTGAATGTTTGGGATAACCCAGTATTTGAAATCAAGGAGGCGGATAATGAAATGGATTAAATTCAAAACCAGAAAACTTACAGAAGAAGAATTAAGTGAATATAAATATATGTACTACGAATTTATGTGGGACTGCAAAATTCCCGAAGTTGACGAGACTGTATTGGTTAGCGACGGAAAGACAATCTGGACAGAAGATTGGGTTGATTATGATGAGGGGCTAGGGCTCGAAGATAGTGACGCAGAAGGGTTATACTGGATGCCACTACCAGAATTACCGAAGGAGATGTCAAATGAGTGAAATTTTAGGAGCAGTATTAACGCTTGTGCTAGTCTTCTTCCTTGGGGCATTTATCAACCACTTGGATTGGCGCAAGGGACGCAAGAGATTAGAGCGGCAAGCAAAAGAAGATGAACGCATAGAACTTGAGGCTATGTACGTAGTCTGTGCAATCGAGCACGACCGTAGAGAGCGAGCAAGGAAATTGGCAGAAGCGAGAAAACATAGTACGAAGTCGTTTATAGTAGAAGGGGTGGGATGATATGACAACACAAGTAGAACGCATTCGAAATTTTTACAAAGAAAATCCTTCTGCAACTTATGAAGAAGCAGAACAGGCAATCAATGTGACACAAGGAAATATCCGTTCAAATATTGCAAAAGATATTAAACGTGGTTATTGTACACGCAGTGAAACTGGAAGTATAGATTATTCAGCTTATTTCCGTTCGGGAGAAGAACTTTTTGAATTTAGAAATTGGCAAAATGAAGTCAGACGGGAACTGATTGATCAATTGTTAGAAGCTAATCGACATGAAACGGCAAGCGACCAAATCCGGTTGAATGCTAAAGAAATTAATAAATTATTGAAAGAGGTAACAAAATGAGTTTTTTATATGAATTGGAAGGGATTTATGCACAGTTGCAATCCATGGAATTAGACGATGAAATATTTCAAGATACTTTAGATAGTATTGATTTTCAAGGGGATTTGGAAAAAAACGTCGAATATTTTGTAAAAATGTTAAAAAATATTGAAGCTGATGAAAAAATGTTTAAAGAAGAAGCGGTGCGTTTTAAAGAAAAAGAGCACGATGCTAAAGCCAAAAAAGAACGTTACAAAGAAATTATTCGTAAAGCAATGAAAATGAGTAATCAAAAAAAAGTACAAGCTGGATTGTTTACAGTTTCAACACGTAAGAGCGAAGCGATTGAAATTTTAGATGAGGCAAAAATCCCAGTGTATCTTATGACTGAAAAACATACGTTTACTCCAAATAAAACTGAAATCAAAAAAGCAATCAAATCCGGAAAAGAAGTTTTTGGGGCTGTTCTTAAGGAAGGAGAAAGCGTGATAATTAAATGAGAATCCTTTCAATTGACCCTAGCTCAAACAAAATCGATACTAGTACGACAGGAATTGTTTTATTAGACAATGCCAAATTGATTGATTATTGGGTAGTCGGATATGGGATGTTAAACTTTAAAAATTGGTTTGACGAAATCGGAAAAAAGTTAGAAGTAGATGTAGTTGTTATCGAAAAATTTGAAGTCAGGGACAATGATCACTCTAAAGATAATTCCGTACTAGAAACTATTGCGTTTATTCAGCTATGTTATCCTAATGCGATATTACAGCGAAATACCGGCTATCAATCAGATATACCAAACGAGCTATTAAAATTACTTGGACTTTGGAAATTTAAAAAATCTCATCACCAAGACGTCCGGGCCGCTGCTAGATTAGGGTTATTCTACGCTATGAGAAATGATGTAGAGGAGGTGATTCAGGACATTGGCAGAACTGCAACTAAGAAAATGGCAAACTGAAGCTGTCCAACGAAGCAACTTACCAACCAATGGAATTTTTTTAGAGGCTCTCGGGGGCAAAGGTAAAACTATTTGCGCTTTAGCTATCGCTAAGCATAAGAAAGCAAAGAAAATTATTATCACGAATAATCGTCTGTCTATTTTAAATGGTTGGATAGATGCCATAAAATTAATGGATTTTGATAAAGATGTTGAAATTATTGTTAGAACAGACAGATGCTTGCAGAACTTAATCTCAAAAGGCTATAAATTGGCCTGTGACGTACTTATCATTGACGAGTGGCAGAATATGTCGAGTGATAAGCAAACGAGCTTATATCGCAAAATAAAGCGGAAATATACAATTGGACTTTCAGCTACTCCAATTAGAAAAAAAGGACAGAATTTCTATCCCTTAGAAAAAACGATTTTTGGATGGGCTACTCCTAACAGAAAATTTGATTGGCAAAAAGCCCATGGAAAAATGGTCTATGATCCGTTTTCTTATTCAAAAGAAAAATGGCAAGACTTTAAAGATTATGAGACTTACATTAGCGGTCTACCAAACTTCTTCCGCTGGGAAGAAATCGAGGAAATTGAAAAATCTGTAGAAAACAATGGTTATGACATTAAGTTTTATCAAAACATTGTAGAAGTCGGCAATCCAACTTTGCTCAAAATTTTTCGGCAATTGAACATAGTAAATGTTAATGGTAAATGCGCTATGGCTAAGCAATCCTTTGGGCGCAAAACATTTGAACGCTACTTAATGCAGACAGGAGTAGAAGTTGACTTTCCTAAACTAAAGGCAGTCAATCAAGATACACCGCTACTATTAAAGATAGATGGTTTAATTGAACGAGCGCCGCACGGCATGCTAATTGTCAGCAAATCTAAACAAGTTGTCAATGTAATTCGCGAACGCAACCCAAATATCGGAATTTGGACGGGAGATGTTCAAGATGGGCTTGATAAACAAGTTGTTGTGGCAACTAACCAAGTGTTGGGTGTTGGTGTTGATGGTTTACAGCACAAGTTCAAAACAATTGTCGTTCTCGATCCAGTTGATGAATCTTCCGGTGAGTACGATGATTATAGACAATTGTTATGGCGCGTAACTGGTTCACGACAACAACATGATGTAAATGTAATTGAATTTTATTATAAGGAGAACTAACAAAATGACTTTTAAATTACCAGAAAATAAACCACAGATTCCAAAAGACACGCCACGGAATTTCTTCATTTACGGTGAGACCATGAGTGGTAAGTCTTATCTGGCGAATGAATTTCCAAATCCTATTGTTTTAAACACAGACGGAAATGCAGAAGCAAATAGTGTACCGAGCATTCAACTAGTGAATGAAAAAAATGGTCAAGGGCGCATTACTAACTCAGTGATTAAACAATTAAGTGAGATATTGTTAGCTTTGCAAACACAAAAGCACTCTTACGAAACGGTTGTTATTGATGTTATTGACGATGTTATTGAGATGATAAAAATTGCAGTTTGTGACGAACTAACACCGAGCGGAAAACCTCGTATTAAATCACTTTCTGAAATCCCATATGGAAAAGGATATGATTTCTTTAATCAAGCAATTACAGAATTGGTAATTGACTTGAAGGCTCTACCGATGAACGTTATTTATATCAGCCGTCAGACTTCAGAATATGATGACAACGGAAATGCGACTAAGGATAAGCCGAGCTTAAAAGACAAGTATGTCAACCTTATCAATGGAAACTCGGACTTGATGATCCACACTGAAAAAATTGGCAATAACTATAACCGTGAAGTTGACCGTAAACGTAAAACTTACTACGCAGATCAAGTTGATGATAAAGATATTCTAAAAATATTAACAACTATCAGAGGTGCTGTAGAAGCCCCTAAAAAGCCCGCTAAGGCTTCTGAATTCAAAAATGATGAATTAGTCAAAGAAGATAAAAAAGTGACCGAGAAGCCAAAAAAAGTGGCTAAAACAGCAGATGATGAATTATTCTAAGAAATATACAAAAAAAGGAGAAAAGAACAATGAGTTTATTAGATATCGCAAAATCAATCAAAAAAGAAGGCTTTGACCCACGTAAAGACAGCGCAAATGGACCTGCACCAATTCCAGCGGGAACTTACCCAGCCATTTTGAAAAAAGCGGTCTTCAATGTCGCAGATAGTGGGTGGGAAAGTATCGGTTATCAATTTGAAATTCGCGGCGGCGATTATACTGGACGCACTGAATTTGCTAACTTCGGAACACTTGAGGAATGGAAAGGTAAGGAATTAAAGTGGGCTGTTGAACGTACTATGAAGTTTTTTATCAAAGCCATAACGCTTTGTGGTGATAATATGACTGGCGATGAGGTCGATGGTAAGTCTCTTGAAGAAGCTTTAAAGCGTAAAGCGGTAGGCTCTTATTACAACTTAATTATCACAGAAACAACAGGAAAAGATGGACGCGTATTCCGTAATTATGACCTCGAAGAAGATATGACACAACCCATAACAGAAGCAGACATCGAGGAAGATGATTTACCATTTTAATTAAAACAAGGAGCCAGTATCATGCCGTCTATGAAAGACTATGCTTTGCAGTATCAAAAATTAGGTTTTTCAGTCATTCCAATCAATCCTAAAAATAAAATGCCTTTAATTGATTTTGCAGACAAGCCTGCCTTGACTGCAGAAGAAATTGAGAATTTTTGGAATAATTATCCTAATGCAAATATCGCCATTAGGACAACAAATTTCTTCGTCATCGATATTGACAAACACGGCAAATCAAATGGATTCGAATCTTTAAAAAAATGGGAACATCTCAACTTGATAGAGCCAACATTACAAGCTAAAACCGCAAGTGGAGGGAAACATCTCTTTTATTTCAAAAGAGATGATACTCCTATCTCGCAAATGATTGGTTTTTTACCAGGAGTAGATATCAAGGCTCACGAAAATAATTATGTATTGGTAGCCCCATCCGCTACGGATAAGGGACAGTACGAATGGGACTTGGAAAAATCCAAAGAAGGTGGAACCATGGTGACGCCCTCTAAGGAATTGATTCAAGCAATCAAAAAGCAATATAGCGATACTCATGGTTATAGATATGATGGTCGGGACGGATTGAGAGATTTAGCCAGACGATCACACACCAGAGACAGAAATCAGACTACTGAATTATTTGAAACCATCGGTCTTGGTTTTGGTGATGAAGGCGGAAGAAATGACAAATTAGCTAGTTTTGTTGGAGGTCTCTTGTTTCGTGCAGTAGACGATGAAATTGTTTTAAAACTTGCACAAATAGCAAATTTAAACAGTCTTAATCCTCTACTTGATAAGGAATTGATGAGGACAGTTGAAAGTATGATTAAGAAAGATAGGAGGTGATTCCGATTGGTGAAGTGGTTAGTATTGATTCAGGGGCTAAATTATTAACAAACGCGAATGGCAGCATTAAAGCCAATAGCCCTAGTAATGTTTTGATGTCTTTCAAAGCAGATGAACAATTAAGTATTTACTTAAAGCACAATGAATTCTCACAAGAGCACGAACTGCTAAAAGATATTCGCATCGGCAATACCGAATTTAAAAAAGGAGAATTGCCGGCTAACTTTGAAAGTGTTGTGAGTGTTTATTTTGAAAGTATATTGGGTGTGACTTATTCCAACCCTGCATTAAAAGCTGGAATGGAAACTTTCTTTTCAGAACGAACCTATAATCCAGTTGTTGAATATATGGAGAACGCCGCTAAAAATTGGGATGGTCGTCAACGAATTGATCGGATGTTTCAAGTTTATCTCGGCGCAGAAGATACAGAACTTGTTTCAAAAATAGCCAGGATGTGGTTAATAGGTGCAGTTGCTAAAGTATATGATCCTTTTGTCAAATTTGACTATGTGCTTGATTTAGTAGGAGGTCAAGGAGTGGGGAAGACATCTCTACTTCAAAAAATCGGCGGTAACTGGTACACAGATGCTGTAACAGATTTTTCAAACAAAGATAATTATGACATTATGTTAAAATCTCTCGTTGTTAATGACGACGAAATGGTCGCAAGCAATCGTATGAGTTTCGCAGAAACTAAAGCCTTTATTTCTAAAACCGAATTACGTTTCAGGCGTCCTTACATGAAACGTGTGGAAAGTTTTGCGAAAAACTTCGTCATTGCACGCACCACAAATCAAAAAGAATATTTAAAAGACAAAACAGGGGAACGACGTTTCTTGCCAGTTTTGACAAATGCAGAACGACAAAAAAAACATCCCATGGATGTTGACCCTGAAACAATCGAGCAAATATGGGGTGAAGCTGTAACTATTTATAAAAAGGGTGCTGATTTAATGTTTGACGAACAAACAGAAAACGAATTGAATGATTATCGTGAAAAATTCATGTATCGAGACGAAATTGAACAACAGGTATTAGAGTATTTAGAAATGCCAGTTCCGAAATATTGGGAACGAATGTCTGCTCAAAAGCAACACCAATATACAGCAGCTTATTTTGACAATATCAGCGATTTTGAATTTGGGAATTGTCCATTAAAAAAAATCTCTACTCGTGAGATTATGTATAATC
>PPYF01099895.1_pt1 | contig 11858 bp, 8 predicted proteins | sample 1559871 | NCBI WGS metagenome assembly PPYF01 (sample SAMN08240021, study PRJNA423297) | Human gut metagenome, whole genome shotgun sequencing project. | reverse complement strand
TCTGAGCATCTTCTGAATCACATTCATGAGATTATTATGGAATAAAATGACGCAAAAAACAAGCCCTAATTCCCCTCATGAATGAGGGGCTAGGGGAGTTGAGGTGCCGAAGGCACTTTCTTGTTTGATATTCCGGTATGCTGGCGTACGGTTTACCAGCTGGAGATACATCCCTTTATTACCCTGAAGGAGACAGCTGCTTACTGCATACAACCCTTGTATCAGACGTGATTCTCTAGTATAATAATAGATAGATACTGATGTTTAGAACCACTGAAAGGGGGGCGTCTTTATGGATAACAAGTATGTGAAGATACATGCAGCGGGCTGTGAGGCACCGCTTAAGGTCACACCCGGACACTTGCCACCAACCATGCCCATATCAATTATTATATTGATATGACTACTCTGAAGACAAGGCTCAGTGAGGCGCAGGAAATTGCCAGAAGCCTGGTGGGGATGTTTCTCTATGACACGGCTGTGGACACCATTGTGTGCCTGGAAGGAACCCAGGTGATCGGAAGTTTTCTGGCCGAGGAGCTGACCAGCGCCGGAGTTCTTTCCATGAATGCCCACAAGACCATCTACATCGTGACGCCGGAGTACAACAGCAACAGCCAGATGATATTCAAGGAAAATATCCTGCCCATGATACGGGGGAAGAATGTGATCCTGCTGACTGCATCGGTCACGACCGGGCTTGCCCTGAATAAGGGAATTGAGTCTGTTCTCTATTACGGAGGTGTACTGAGAGGGATCACGGCCATATTCAGTGTTCTGGATGAGATGAACGGGTATAAGATCACTTCTATTTTTAATAAAAAGGATGTTCCGGATTATGCGTTCTATGATTACAGGGACTGCCCGTTCTGCAAACAGGGGAAGAAGCTGGAAGCCCTGGTGAACTCCTATGGGTATACCAGCCTGTAAGAATAAAGCGCCATGATAGGGAACCATACCAATCAGCATATGCCGGACCTGTGTCCGGCATTTTCCTTTGATCGCGTTTCCTATGCAAAGGGAATCCGCTGCTTGATTTTTTTGACATCTTAATGAAATTTATTTTTTCATAAAAAGCGGAAATGCAGGTATGATTTATGAAATAAAAACCAAGCTAAAAGGAGGCCTTACACGGGCTTCCTTTTCTATATTTGCCCGGCAGGGGAAGGAACATAAACAATCAAGGAGGAATGGATATGCCGAAGAGAATGATTTCAGGCGGAGAAATCGATGAGTACTGTCTCTGGCTGCAGCATAATGAAATGAGTCAGGGGACCATCCATAAATACAGATATTATCTGAAACAGTTTGATCTGTTTATGGACGGGGGAGCGGTTACCAAAGAAAGGGTTATGATCTGGAAAGAAAAACTTAAGGGAAATCTGTCGCCGGTAACTGTCAATGGTGCGCTGGCTGCTGTCAATGGATTCTTCCGGTACCTGGGATGGAATGACTGCCTGGTCAAGTTTATAAAAGTAAAGCACCATGTATTCTGTTCCAGACAAAAGGAGCTGAACAGAGAAGAATACTTTCGGCTTGTGGAAGCTGCCCGGGAAGATGGGAATGAAAGATTGTGTCTTCTGATTCAGACCGTGTGCTCTACAGGTATCCGCATATCGGAGCTTTCCTATATCACGGTTACGGCAGTGGAAAAACAGATTGCAGAAGTGGACTGTAAAGGAAAGGTCAGGACCATCTTTCTCACGCAGCAGCTGTGCAGGCTTCTTAAGGAGTATGCAGAGAAAAGAAAGATCCGATCCGGCACCATCTTTGTGACACGGAATGGAAAACCCCTGGATCGCAGCAATATATGGCGTGAGATGAAGAAGATCGGAATAAAGGCAGGAGTTGATCCGGAAAAGATATTTCCCCATAATCTGCGCCATCTCTTTGCAAGGGTGTACTACAGCCAGGAAAAAGATCTGCTGAGGCTGTCGGACATACTGGGACACAGCAGTGTCAACACGACGCGGATCTATACAATGGAAAGCGGGGAAAATCACGTCAGACAGTTGGAGAGAATGGGCCTGCTCATAGACCGTTACAACAGAATTCCTCTTTTGTTGTAAACAGAGGGGTAGCATTTACGATTATTATACTACATATTTTTTATGTTTGCCATAGAAATGTGATTGGCTTATATATTTTTTTAAATCATCGGCACAATAAATAAGCTGGTTAAATCCAAATTTTTTCCAGCCTGTTTCTTGTGCTCTTTTTTATTTTTTTCCCGGATGATCCGGAGGATTGAAAGGATGGGAGAAGGTGACAATAAGGAATTTTACAACAAAAGAGGAATTCTGTTGTAATTGGTAGCCAGGGTACTTTAAGTGAAGGGGAAGAAGAGATGGGCAGTGAATGGTTTAGCGGAGTGGGTGACATGGTGTTGAAGCTAGTAGTAAATTTCAGGAGTGCCCTGGAACTGATGCGCATGATCAGCATGATACAGCTGTAGACCAGGAGCGCGGAGCCTTCCGGCGCAATAAGCTCCGGCATATGATGATAAAGGAGGCGGACCGTATGGGCGGTAAGATTCTGCGTGTACAGATGCTGGGTAAATTTACAATGCGTTATGGGGAGGACCGCATACTGTTTCATAAAACAGGCAATGCAAAATCCGTGCGTCTTCTTCAGATGCTGCTGCTGTCCGGTGAGCAGGGCATTGCAAAAAGTGAGATCATGGATTTCCTCTATGGGTGGAGCGAGGTGACTGACGCGGGAAACCGCAATAAAAATTTGAACAATCTATGCTACCGGCTCAAAGGACAGCTGGCGGCTTCCGGCCTTCCGGAGGAGGAATATGTGGTCATACAGGATGGGGTATGCAGTTGGAAGAGCAGTTTTAAGGTTGAACTGGATGCAGCCTATTTTGAAACGCTGGTCCATAAGGCAGAGGGGAGCCAGGGCCGGGAACGGACCGCGCTGTTCCTTCAGGCCAATCAGAGCTATTACGGAGAGCTGCTTCCCATGTACCAGTCCGATATGTGGTTCTATGAGAAGAGTGAGTCTTTTAAGCGCCTTTATGAAGAGACGATCCGGGAGTTGGAGCAGGCATTTAAAGCCGATAATGACTACCAGAACCTGCTGAAACTTTACACCAGGGCATCTGCGGTCTATCCCTTTGAGAATTGGCAGACAGAGCAGATACGGTGCTGCCTGGAAATGTACCGGTATGAGGAAGCCATCGATATTTATAACAGGACCATGGAACTCTACGCAAGGGAGATGGGGAATCCTCCGGCGGAGGAGATGCAGAAGTGTTTTGAAGACCTGGAACTTTTTGAACGGAAGCACAAAAGAAGCATTCAGGCATGGCACACAACGGACCGGCATTTTATGGGCAGGGAAGGGGATATCACCAGGGCCATATTTGAGGAAGGCATCATCACGGGGGCGTATTACTGTACCTATCCAAGCTTTATTGACTACTGCCGCCTGCTGCTTCGGGCCAGGGAGCGACATGACCTGAACCCGGTGCTGATGTTCCTTACTCTGGGTCAACAGGAAAAAAGAAGAGGGCAGGACAACCGCATATACCAGATGGAGCTGCTGAAAGACGTGATCGGCAGTTCCCTGAGAAAAGGGGATGCGTATACACGGTACGGAAACCGCCACTATATCCTCCTTCTCACCAGGATCAGCAAGGAATCCTGCAGCATTATATTTCAGCGGATCGAATCCGCCTACAATAAGGTACCGGGCAGCCGGGGAGAGCTGTGGTACCACGTGAACATGACCCAGGAACTGGAAAAGAACATGCTGGAATAAAACTTATATCGCCATTGCAATGTGGCGATATTTTTGAGCCGTATATAGAAAAATGGGAAAATGCACCAGATGTGGCAGGTTGCAGGATACCCCCTTTGATAAAATTAACATTATGGAAAGATCACTTTGTCCATTAAGGGTAATATTAAGGAAAATATAAGAGTTTGCAAAACATACAGGAGGTAAATGATGAATCGGAGATTGAAAGCGGGCTGGAAGAGGATAACGTCTGTTTTTTTGGCGTTTACCATTGTAAGCATACTGATACTGGGCAATTCCGGGATTGCATTTGCCGAAGGATATGACGACAGGTTTTACCGGGAGGAGACGGATCTGTCGGAGCTTGGCGATTTTTCCAAGGCCGCGGTCAGCAATGCCAGCTTCAGAAATACAAAAAAGGATGATGTTGTTATCAGCATATTCTCAGAAGAGGGGGATTATCGTTCCGGAGGTCTGGTTACCCTGGATGTACACCTTAAGAATGAGACGGGAACCATGATCACAGATGGCTCCCTGACATATAGCGCCAAGGGAATTCAGGAGGGTTCGGCGGAGTTTCTTCTTTTGGAGGAATCAGGAGAGGATGAGTTTGATGCCGGCATACCGGACAATGGTATTTTGGATGATGGAGCACCGGAAAATGATATGCTGGATAATGAAACACCGGAAACGGGTATGCCGCAGGAGCGTGACCAAGATGAAGGTCTGGCTGGAGAAGACTCCGGTGAAAGTGAGGAGCGCAGGGAAAGTCAGGTTGAGATCATACCTGAGGATACGTTAACGGATCAGGATATTCCGGAAGAGGAGGATAGCACAGAGGGACTGGAGCGGATTGAAGGGATCGAACTGGTTCCCGGACAGATTTATTCAGTACGTTTTACATTTGCCATTGATGAAGATATTGAGGGGGTACGGAACCAGCAGGTAAAGTTCCAGTTTAACGGAAAAGGTGAAGAAAGAAGAATACGTGTCCGCGAGAGTTTTTTATATACGGTCAATTATCTGAACATAGATTCGGTTGAATTTCATGATGGAAACCGTATAGGAACAGGTGAAACGGTCACCATGGGAATCCATGCAGCCATGTTTGATTTTGACGCAATTCTGGAGGATTCCTTTAAGGATGTGGCAGATGCTGCGCCTGCTACACCGTCAGTGGCTGTTCCAATCGTTCCACCGGCTACGCCATCTGAAGCATTGCCGGCCACACCGTCGCAGGCCCGGCCGGATATATCTTCAAAGCCGGTACCAGAGACGCCGGAAGTAGATCAGGGCATACCGCAGGAAGCTGAGTCCCAGGCGCCCACGGAGGCAGTTGCAACAGAACCAGGGGAAAACGAGACTCAGGTACCCACAGAATCGTCACCAGCTGATCCGGAGGAACAGGCACCCACAGAGGCAGTGCCAGCAGATCCAGAGAAAACCACTGCCCAGGCGTCAGCCGAAGCAGCACCTACGGAAGCAACAGAAGCAGCATCCACCATGTCATCAGAACCCGTCCAAGAGGTTTCAACAGAGACAGGAGTGACAGAGCATGACCAACGTGAAAAAATGGGGTTTGAATCCATAGTTAAAATTGAAACAAAATCGGAAGAACCGGTATCAAGCGCCCAACCGGAAGACAAGACTGATAAGACCGGAAACGAGGTGACTGACAATGACGCAACCGGCGATGATGCGACTGACGATGGCGCAACCGGCTATGATGCGACTGACGATGACACAGCCGGCGATGATGCAGCTGACGATGGCGCAGCCGGCGGTGACACGATTGAGAGCAATACGATCCAGAGTGCCCCAAATGAGAGCGATCCGTCAGGAGGACGTAAAGACACAGCTGCGGAAGATGCCAGGGAAACTCAGGAAGATGCAGATGAGGAGGAAAGCGAAGATTATACGGTAGACCTTGGAAAAGTAAATTACAGGATTGAAATGTATAACGCCAAGTTAAATAGCTTTAAGGTGAGAAAGGCATTGGTGGATGATGTAAGGGAGAATATGCTGATCTGTTCCTTCCGCGTGTCCGGGGATGTGAACCCTGGGATCTACTTTGGCAAGATCACCCAGGAGAGCAGGGTAAAAGGAAAGACCTGTAAATCCACCCAGGGATTCTCACTGATCGTAACAGGTGATGGGGAGATCTCCCTGGAAGACCAGATTGGGGATGCTGCTGTAACGGTCAGCGGGCCAGTGGATTCCTTCCCTGAGGCAGACCAGCTGGCTGTGAGAGTCTCCGAAGTAGAGCAGGCTCAGATGACCCAGGTGGATGAAGCACTGGAGAAAAAGTCTCAGGAAGAGGGGATCTCCATTCAATCCTACAAAGCCCTGGATATTAAGCTCTACGCGGATGGCGTCGAGGCTGAACCGGTAGGCCCCATCAATGTAGCCTTTAAAAACCTGGAGCTGGAAAAACGTGATCCTGCGGCTGCGTCTGACGCGCTGCCTGATGCACCGGCCGCTGTCCAGACGCTGTCCCAGCAGGAGGAAACGGCAGATACCAGCGAACGGATCCAATCCGGGGGAGAGGAAATCAAAGTCTATCATCTGGATGAAACGCAGGTTGTGGCAAATGAGATGAACAGCACGGTGGCATCTGACGGAACAGTGGTTATGGAGACAGACCACTTTTCCATATACATTGTGGTCAATGTGCCGGAAGTAAAAGAAGTGCCTGTGACAGTGGAACACTGGGCACAGCTGGATAAGATGACCTTTGACAGTAATGGGAAAATAAAAGAATCCGTCTCCGGGAACAGGCTGTATCCGGGAGCCCAGAGCGGAAGCACGTATGCAAAGCAGGAGGTAAAGATATACAGCGATGATAACCTGACCCTGCCCAATGGATCAGGCACAGGGGTGGATTATTCAATTGCGGTTTCCAACTGGAGTAAGGTTGCTTTGGGCGGTAATTATACGGTGAAAAGTGTGACCATAACCAATGCAAACTACCCCAATGGACAGACCTTTACGGAAAATGCAGCAGACCAGAAGATCTATCTCGCTGCCACCAACAATAAGATAAAAATCAACTATGTGCCTACTTTAGGCACCATAAAGGGATATACGGGTTTCCACGATTACAATGTTACGGTGGAGGGAAAGACCACGGATGGGAACCATGGAACCCTTAATACCAGCAAGGTGGGAATAAACAATACCTCCCTGGGCAGCAGTACCACCCGTATCGGAGTGGGGATCGGAGGGACCGGTCAGGCACAGATACGCCATGGTTATACAGGCGCACCAAACAAGGCAGGTTCCGTGGTGACAGGGATTCCCCAAGGAACCCTGGCCGCGGACAATATGATTAAGTTTAATTATCAGGATCCGGGCCTTTTTGCAACCCGGGACATTACCACCAGTGAAACATATAAGGACGGCAAGAAGGTAACCTATTATGCCAAGAAATACCTGCCAAACTATCAGCTGGGCTTTGAACGCCAGGGGGATACCTATACGCTGAAATCCGTATACGACAGTTCGGGAAAAACACTTTCAAAAAACCTGGATCAGATCGTCTATACATGTAACAGCTGGAACGGATCCAAGAAACTTTATTCCAACCTGTTCTGGCCTTTGGACAGTGTCAGTTACAACAACGCGGTTAACGGAAAAAACAGGGATCCTCTGTTTGGCTATAACCATTACGGGTTCCCTCAAAATGATGAGGATGTGAACAACAAGGGGATCACCCACAACTGGTTTTTCGGAATGCGCTATGACTTTGAGTTTGTCCTGGGAGATTACACAGGGCCCATGGACTACTATTTCAGGGGAGATGATGATTTCTGGCTGTATGTGGACGGCAATCTGGTAAGTGACGTTGATCTGGGAGGAATCCATTCCGCGGAAGGCTCCTATGTGGATCTGAAGTCATGGATGCAGAACAAGGGTCTCCTAAGCGATAAAAACCAGAAGCATACCATGTCGGTCTTCTTTATAGAGAGAGGAGGAACCGGTTCCTGCTGTTACATGAAATTCACACTTCCAAGCATCACATCAATTCCAACCCCGGAATCCGAGACGGTTTCCCGTACGGTCCAGAAGCTGTGGCTGGATGGAAACAATGAGGATAAGAAACGGCCCGAATATATCTATGTCCAGCTGAAACAAAATGGCGCTTCCTACGGAAGTGCGGTCAGGCTGGAGGCCTCCAATGGCTGGAAGTATACGTGGGATAACCTGCCCAAATATAAGGAAGTGAATTCAGATGAGGAGCATGTTTATACCGTAGAGGAAGTCGGAACAATTGTTGGTTATACATCAAGTGTCAATGGGATGACCATCACTAATACCCGGCTCACGGATATCAATGTGAGGAAACAGTGGGTTGGAGGTGCCGGGGAGGGTTCTGTTCAGGTGGGATTGTTTAAGGACGGAAGTAAAAGGACAGGAGACATTATCACACTGGACAGCTCCAACAACTGGTCCGGCGCATGGCAGAACCTGCCGGGGTATGACTCCGGAGGGTCAAAGATCAATTATGTTCCCTATGAGGTAGACTCTTCCGGTAACAAGGTGGAAGCCGGCAGCACGGTGCAGATTGGGGAGGGACAATATATTGTCACTTACAGCAGTGATCACTCTGTGATAACCAATACTTATAATCAGAAGGACCTGACAGTGAAAAAAGTATGGGTGGATTATGAAAATACCTACCATACGCGGCCTGAGATATTGGAGGTCCAGCTGTATCAGAATGAGGCAGCCTATGGCGGACCTGTAAAACTCAGTGATGCCAACCAATGGACAGCAGATTGGAAAAACCTGCCTGTAAAAGCGGATGGAAGCTCCCCGCCATATGTTTACACGGTGAGAGAGCTGGACCGGACGGGACGGCCCATAGAGGATGGCAGTACGGCAGTACTGTCCTCCGGATACTCCTACACAGCATCCTATGATTCCAGCGGTACGGGTACTTCCGCCAATCCGTTTAGAATAACCAATACCCTTTTGGCGGCAAAGCTGAGGATCAAAAAGACAGTGGAACAGAACGGACTTGAAAATGAGCCCATTGATCCCACCTATAAATTCGTGATACAGGTCCTGGACAGTAAAGGAACTGTCTATACGCAGACAGCTCTTGGAAATGGAGAGGAAAGCGGGGCAATCCTTGTAATTCCGCCGGAGGAAGGCCAGATCTTTTCCATTGCGGAGATAGTGCCCATGGAATACACCATGACACATATGGAAAGCCAGCCGGCAGGTGCGCTCTCCGAAACTGACAATGGGGATAAAGTTACAGTGAAACCAGGGGACGATATCCTGGTCATCCTTACAAACACCCCTGATCACGAGAGCTATTTCCATCACACCGCATCAGTCACCAATGTAAAGGGATTTTCAAATGGGGAGGGATCGGATTTCAGGCCGGAGAACCCGTTTACAGAATATCATGGAAGTGACAATCCGCAGTATATGGCATCGGCCTTTACCTCGGACTGCATCATGGCGTTTGTTGAGGACAAAGGTGTAGCGCGCGGCCAGAGAAAGCTGGAGAAAGGAGATGATCTTTATGGATAAAAGAAAGGTCTTATCCAGGCTGCTGCCAATGCTCGTGCTGGTATCCGTATCCATTGCCGCCGGGGTAACAGGCGCCACGGTTATCCACTCCATGCAGCTGGAAAATCCCATAAAGACGCCTGTGGTAGAGGGAGGGATAACAGAAAACCTGGACCAGGGGGCGAAGGAGGTTTCTTTTACCAATAATGGGGAGGCGGATGTATTTTTAAGAGTTGCATTTGCACAGTCATGGGTTGCACATGATGGTACAGTGCTCCCTAATAATATAGTAGATGCATCCGGTCAGGCATTGCCCGTGGCTGTTCCCAGCCTTTCATTGGACGGCAATTGGGAAGGCGGGGAGGATGGGTGGTATTACTACAAAAGGGTGCTTCCCGGTTCCGCATCAGGCATGCAGGACCGCAGTACGGAAAAGCTGGTCCGGGGCGTGGATTTTATGGATCTGACAGGGATAGAGGATCAGCGGTATAAAAATGCAGAGTATAAATTCCATTTTACAATGGAGATCGTGCAGTCCAGCGATGATTGGAATGTCAGCAGGAAGGCAGTGCAGCGGCTTTTTGACAGGGACATTTCAGTGATGCCGGATAACTGGGACGGAGATAAATATGGATGCAGTATTAACTGGAATGTTGATCCCGGAAAAAATTAGGAGGTGGTTGTTTTGAAAGGATTAGAGATCCATACATGGCTGAAAAACAAAAAGACAGCCTGTCTCCTGATACTGGTCATATTGCTCCTGTCATTTGCAGTCACATTGGCATATTACAGTGATATCCTGACCCTGGCCAATCCCCTGGGAACTTCCCACAGCGGGGCGGCCATGGTGGAAAGTTTTGACCCGGAGAGTTCGTTCCTGCCCGGGGAGACAGTGATTAAAAAAGTTTCGTTTCAAAACACAGGTAAAATGGACCTGTTCCTGCGTGTCGAAGTACCTCCCCAGGAGAACTGGTACCGGAAGGGGCAGGGGAGCAGCCCGCCTGTTATCCTTGAAAAAGAAGCTGGCTATGACACGGATCATGTGATCAAACATTGGAATCCGGGAGTCTGGGTCGATCCCGGCCAAACAGAGGGAAATGTAGATTATATGAACATGGAGACTGAGTTCTGGTCAAAGTCATACACGGATAGGAACGGAAAGAGCTACCGGTATTATAAACAGATCCTTCCGGCAGGGGAAACCACGGACTGTATCCTTGAGAGCATCAGCCTGAGCGATGAAGTGTCAAATGACCGGCATGACGTGGATTACAGCGATAAGATTTATAAACTGACCTTCCATGCAGAGGCGGTTCCTGTTGAGGAACATGATTCGGCCGTGGGGGTACAGTCACAGTGGAATATGGTGGTTCAGGAAGACAGCAGTGGTGTACTGACATGGAGTCAGGGCAGCCGGGCCGGTGAATGATACAGGAGGACAGGAGAATGAGAATAAACGGAAAAGTCATAGCAGCGGCCGCAATGCTGGCAGTGGCCGGGCTCGGCGGGACATTTGCTTACTTTAACCAGACTCTGACAGCCGCCAACATATTTGACACAGGGAAATATGATACGGAACTGGTTGAAGAGTTTAAGCCTTCGGAGGGCGAGAACTGGGGGCCTGGAACCAGTGTGAACAAGGATGTGACGGTCCGCAACACAGGCACCCTTCCCGTGGTGGTGCGGGTGAAATTCCAGGAAAAGTGGGTCAGGGGACAGGAGGAATTCTATTTTACAGACACCTCTCTGGAAAAGGAGCGGCCGGCTGCCATTGGAAGCCCATCCAATGCCAACAATGCATTTGAGAACGTTTACCAGGGTGACCCGGAAGACGGCATTGCCAATCCTGACGCGGATGACTCAGTGGTATTTAAGAGCATGGCGCCGGATGGCGGCTGGGTTTATAATCCGGCGGACGGATATTATTACTATATGTATGTCCTTCCCGGGGCAGTAGAGAAGGAGGATGGCAGCCAGGACATTGCGGAGACAACCAAGCTCCTCGATGGCGTGACCCTGGCGGAAAATGTGGATATGGGTTCATACAAGGAGACCCGGTATTATGCCACCACGGGTCAAAGGCCGGAGAATGAAAGCGGCGACTGGGTGGAATTCGCCACGGCCAGCAATGCATCCAGCCCTCTTGAATATGATTACATTTCCACCAGGGAAATGAATGAGCGCCTGAAGGCGGATGGAAGCCAGATAACCTTTATGAAATCAGTCACTGATCTCAGGGATGCCAAGCTGGCAGGGTACAGTGGCGCTGATTATACACTGGTGGTGGCAGCCCAGACCGTACAGGCAACGGACCAGGCCGTTAACACAGTATTTGGAAATGGCGGTGTCTTTGATTTTAAGCAGCTTGGATGCGATTGGAAGCTGATCAGCGAATCAGAGGTCCAAAAGTAAGTTCAGCTGTCCAAAAGAGAATGATTAAACAGGTTATTACCGCCTATGTTTTTTAGATGGACGGACCAATATAACAAAATGGAAGCATTATAATATGAAAAGGTAGTGTCAAGTAATCTATGAAAACTAAGCCGGAAAAAATCGGCTCAAATGAACCTTGAAAACTGCAGATATAC
>PPYF01028542.1_pt1 | contig 11858 bp, 15 predicted proteins | sample 1559871 | NCBI WGS metagenome assembly PPYF01 (sample SAMN08240021, study PRJNA423297) | Human gut metagenome, whole genome shotgun sequencing project. | reverse complement strand
GTCGCAGGAAACGTGGCGGGTCGCGCAGGCAGGTTACTCAAATAATCTTCAAACGACATTAAAATGGAATTTAAGTCACTTAAAAACATCGAAACCTCGTTCCGCCAGATACGCCTGTTCGGGATTGTATTCGTGGCGATGTGTGCCGTGGTGGTGTCGGTCGCGCTGGTCTGCGTTTTCAACTTCGCCGAAAGGCAGCGTGAGAAAATTTATGTCCTTGACAACGGCAAGAGCCTTATGCTCGCCTTGTCGCAGGACATGGAGCAGAACCGCCCGGCGGAGGCACGCGAACACGTGCGACGCTTCCATGAGCTGTTCTTCACCCTCTCGCCCGACAAGTCGGCGATAGAGCATAACATCAACCGCGCCCTGATCCTCTCAGACAAGTCGGCATACAACTACTACACCGATTTTTCGGAAAAGGGCTACTACAACCGTATCATCGCCGGAAACATCAACCAAGTGCTGCAAGTGGACAGCGTTGTGTGCGATTTCAACAACTATCCGTATATCGCCAAGACATTCGCCCGGCAAATGATAATCCGCGAGAGCAATGTGACACAGCGCACACTTGTGACGCAATGCCGGCTCTCCAACGCCTCACGCTCCGACGACAATCCCAACGGCTTCATCATCGAGGGCTTCACGATACTGGAGAACAAGGATATTTCAACCGTAAAACGATAACAAGAACTATGACAAAGATTAAATCAATATTCGGCGCCATATATGATAATGTGTGGCGCAACCCGAAAGGGCGACTCACGACACGCCTCAAAGGTGTGTGCGAGTCAATGCCCCCGAAACAAAGGATCACTGTCGTGTCGCTGATGCTGACCGTGTTCGTGCTTACCGCCTTCTTCGTGTTCGGTCACGCCTGCTACAAGATAGGTCTGGGCAAAGCGCAAAAATCGGTAGAGATTGAGCATATAATGCCAATTGACATCATCAGCAAATCTCCCGTTCATGAACCCCAAAATCTTCCCGGCTATGACGATGCAGGAATGGAAAGCGAAGATTAACGGCTTCTTCCAGCCGAAATCGCAGGCGGAACGGCAGAAGATGATGAAGTATCTGGTGGTGTTCCCGGCTGCTGTCCTCTGCGGCATAGTGATATTATGGCTACTATACACGAGCCTCAATAAGAACGACAACAAGGTCGGCAATGCCTTCAACACCGAAATTCCCGAAGGAGAGAACGACGGTATCAAGACCAAAGCGGAGGAATATGCCGCCGCCGATGCCGCCAAAGAGAAAGAGGCCCAACAGCGTGCGGTGGTTGCCCTTGACACTCTGACCACTACAACCCCAACCGACACGGTTGCACATCAGTCCGCCGTGGAAAACTCGGCACAGGCGTATCAGGAAGTTCAGGCTTCATTAAATGATTTTTTCGTGGAGGATACTCCGGCAGACAATGTTGAGATGGATGCTCTGAATGAAAGAATAGCTGAACTTGAAGCGCAAAACGCTATGGCACAACAACAGGCGCAACAGTCCAACGATATGGCGATGTTGGAACGGTCATACCAGCTTGCGGCGCAATACATGGGCAACGGCAATCCAAATGCCGGTTATCAGGCGCCGCCACAAGCGGAAGAAAAGGGCAAAAGGGATGTTCAGCCCGTGGCACAGGTAAATAGAAATATTGTGTCGTCGCTTAGCCAGACATCAACCGTGAGAGGTTTCAATACCTCTGTCGGTACGATGAGGGCGGTCGCCAAGAATACCATTTCGGCGGTTGTCGCCGGAAATCAGAGTGTGATCGACGGCGAGAGTGTCAAGTTGAGAATCACCGAACCGATGTGGGTCGGCAACCGGCTTATCCCCCGGAACACCACAATCGTAGGCTCCGCAAGAGTACAGGGCGAAAGGCTGGAGATTGAAATTACCTCTATCGAGTGTCAAGGCTCAATATACGATGTGGAGTTGCAGGTCTATGACTCCGACGGTCAGGAGGGTATCAACATTCCCAACTCTATGGAGTCTGACGCATTGCACGAAATCGGCGCCAACATGGGCAGCACTATGGGCAGTTCAATTAACATATCCACTAACACGGGAGCGCAGATAGCGTCCGATGTGGGGCGAGGGCTTATCAACGGAGTGTCTCAGTATCTCACCAAGAAAATGCGAACCGTAAAAGTCCACCTAAAAGCCGGATACCGCGTCATGCTCCACCAGTCCGAAGATTTATAACAATTACAACCACTTTATCCCCAATTAAAATTATGGATTTGAAAACTTTGATTTTCTCTCTCGTTGCCGTTGTCGCAATGGCAACCCCGGCTTTCGCCGGAACAGAATCGGTTAAAAACACCGATAATCCTGTGTCGTCTGACACGGAAACAGTAGCCGAACACGACATGAACGTGTACGGCGAGAACTACACCGACGGCGACAAGTTCAGCGGCCTCACCCGTAAGGTCGGTTTTGACCGGATGATACCGCCCCATGCCCTCGAAGTGTGCTATGCGAAAACCACGCACATCATCTTTCCCTCTGAAATAGTGTATGTTGACCTCGGCAATGAGAACCTTGTAGCAGGTCTTGCCGATGGAGCGAAAAATGTGTTGCGTGTCAAATCCGCCTTCAAATCCTTCAAGCAGGAAACAAACCTGTCGGTAATCACCGAAGATGGGTGCTTTTTCACTTTCAACGTGAAATTCGCCAAAGAGCCGCTCTTGCTCAATATAGAAATGACCGACTTCATACACGATGGCGAGGCGGTGAACCGCCCCAACAATGCGCAGGAAATCTATCTTGAACGGCTCGGCAGTGAAAGTCCTATGCTTGTCAAGCTAATCATGAAGTCTATCTACAAGCAGAACAAACGCGAAATCAAGCATATCGGATCAAAGCGTTTCGGTGTGCAGTTTCTCCTGAAATCCATCTATGCAAACAATGGCTTGCTGTATTTTCACACCGAAATCAAAAACACCTCCAATATTCCTTTCGACATCGACTTTGTATCATTCAAGATAGTGGACAAAAAGGTGATAAAGCGAACCGCCATGCAGGAGCAGGTGCTTGAACCGCTCCGCGCCCAGAACTATGTCGTAGTGGTACCCGGCAAATCATCGGAAAGAACCGTGTTTGCTCTGGAGAAATTCACTATCCCCGACGACAAGCAGCTCGTTATCGAAATCGCTGAGAAAGAAGGCGGCAGACACCAGTCTTTCGTGGTCGAGAACGAGGATATTGTGAGAGCCAATGTAATTGACGAATTAAGCATATAGTAATCTATGAAAAAAGCGATAATGATAATCGCTGCCATGCTCACCCTCTTTGGAGGGCGGGCAATGGCCCAGCGATGCCTTCCCGGAATGTCTGCGGTAGAAATCAATGCGAATATGGCAGACGGGTTTTATACCGGCAACTCCCGCAACTGCGGTTACTCTTTCGGTGTGTTCTATTCCGTTTATAAGGGTAATGCCAACACTTGGAACTTCGGCGGCGAGTATCTCCAGGTCTATAAGCCATACGGCGAGAAAGGTCGTATCCCCGTGGCACAGTTCACAGGCGAGGTCGGCTACAGCCTGCACCTAATCAGCGACTATTCGCAGACATTCCACCTATATGGCGGCGTGTCGGCTCTCGGTGGCTATGAAACAGTGAACTGGGGTAAGCATATACTTTCTGATGGCTCCACGCTCCACAATGGCGACGCATTTATATATGGTGGCGCACTTACCATGCAAGCCGACTTTTATCTCTCGGATAAAATCGCCCTGACCGCCAATGTGAAGGAGAGGTTTGTGTTCGGCAATTCAACAGGGCATTTCCATACGCAGTATGGTGTCGGTGTAAAATTCATAATCGAATAAGGCTATGGGATTGATTGTGATAGACCTCGACATAAAAAATCTTCCATTGGAGGATTTTATGAAGGCTCTCGGCTATGAACCGATAAAGAGAGATGGCAGCCGTCTGACATACAAAGCTCCGTATTCAACCGACAACAACGCCACTATGATAGTGGATGTTGAAAAGAACGGCTGGTATGACAGCAAAGAACCCGAAAAATACTACGGCGGCATTTATGATCTCGCCTACGGGCTGACCGGGAGTTGCAACCGCTCCGAATTGAACCTCTACATCGCAACGCAGATGAAAGGTTTTAAGGAGTTCAAGACCTACGGAGTGACCGCCAACGGCGAGGAAGCCGAGGGCAATGTGGTGGTGGCTATGCCAGTCAGTAAGCCTGAACTACCGAAAGCGACAATAAATGTTGAAACGCTATCCCCGGATGTAAAAATTGACATAAACAATATCCCCATTGTCGATTTCATGAAAGCTATCGGTTTTGAACCTCTTAAACGTGACGGCAAACTGCTGATGTTTGATTGTCCCTATGCTTTCAGCGAACCAATAAGAACCGTGGTGGATACGGAAAAGAACTATTGGTATGACACTGAAGATGATTTGTTCTGCGGTGATATTTATAGTCTGGCAGCCGAGATTACCTATAAAGAAAGCCGAGCAGAACTGACAAGATATATCGCAACGCAGATGAAAAATCTGGTGCGATACAAATCATGCGAGTTTACAGACAAGTATGAAAGACCGGGAGCCAAAGTTTTGGTGATAGGCTTTACCATCAGTGATCCCGGTCTGCCAAAACAGCCCCCGAAAGAACAGCCAAAGCAACAATCGCCCAAACCCAAACGAAAAATGCGCTTTTAGCCTATGGATATAGACGCTATCAAGGGAATATCCCTCGTGGATTTTCTGCATCATCTCGGCTATGACCCGACAGGGCGTGACAGCAAGGGACTGTGGTATTATGCCCCGTACCGAAATGAGCGCAGACCATCATTCCATTTAAGGCCAAGCAAGGGCGTATGGTACGATTTTGGAACAGGCGAAGGCGGCGACATATTCACCCTTGCGGGAGAATTGTCAGGCAAATCGGACTTTATAGAACAGGCGAAATATATCGCCCAGACGATGAATATGCCCGTCGCCGAGCCATATAAGCCACTGCCATTCGTGGAAGAGCCGACATTCGAGGATGTTCAGGTGTCAAGACTGGTATCACCATCACTCCTGCGTTATCTCGCCAACCGTGGCATACCTGCCGACATCGCCCAGCGATACTGTGTGCAGGTTGATTACAAACTGCATGGCAAGAGTTATTATGCCATCGGATTTGAGAATAACGCACATGGATTTGAACTGCGAAACGCCTTCTTCAAAGGGAGTTACCCGCCAAAGCACATCACCCATATCGCCAACGGTAACGCCCGGTGCAATGTCTTTGAAGGCTTTATAGACTTCCTTTCGGCTGAACGCCTCGGCTTCAATGACGGCACCGACACCGTTGTCCTCAACTCGGTCGCCAATATCGGCAAGGCTATCCCGACACTCGCCGGTTATCCGCTGATACTGTGCTATCTTGACAATGACGAGGCTGGGCGAAACGCCCTTGCCAGACTTCAACGGGAGTTCGGCGACAGGGTAATGGACAAATCGGCTCTCTATCCGAATCACAAGGATCTGAACGACTACTTGCAATCGCTCAATCCGAAAAAATCAACAAGAATAAAACTCTAAACAAAAAATCACGATGAAAAAATCCAATAAAAAATCATTCGGCGTTATCGCCATTCTCACCCTCGTAATCGCTGCCGTGTGCAGCCTCACATCATGTTCAAACGACCTTGATGTGCAGCAGTCCTATCCCTTCATGGTGGAGGTCATGCCCTTCGCCGACAAAATCACCGCCGGGCAGACCATTGAACTGCGATTTGAAATCGTACCCGAAGGCAATTATGCCAACACCCTCTACACAATCCGCTATTTCCAGTATGACGGAGAAGGCACGCTCAAACTTGTCGATGGCCCGGTGCTGGTCAACAATGACCGTGTGTTGCTCGAAAGCAAGACTTTCCGCCTGAACTACACCGCCAAATCTGCCGATGCCCATAAATTTCTCGTTGTGGTGGAGGATAACTTCGGCTCAACCCCGTGGGAGCAGACCTTCGAGTTCAACGGCAAGGACAGTGGCGATGATGACGGAGGGAAGATTGTCGGCCCGATAGTGACACCCGTAAATCCGGTTATCCGATGAAGAAACTCCTGCTGATGTTCCTCGCGTTGCTCACCGTCATGGTGGGCAACGCCGCCGGGCGGCGGATAAACATAATGGATCTGCCGCCATTCGAGAGAGCCGTGATAATCATCAAGAAATTTGAAACACTCCATAAGCCGAAACACTGGCCCTATGTCGGCTACGGTCACCAAGTCCAGCCGGGAGAGCCATACCGCCGAGGCGTGCAGCTCACCGAGAAACAAGCTGACGCACTCCTACGGAAAGACCTGCGAAAATTCGTGTCGCTCTACAAGGCATACGGCAAAGACGCACTGTTGTTGGGCGTGTTAGCTTACAACTGCGGCCCCGGAACGGTAAACAAATCCACAGTGCTGAAAAAACTAAAATCCGGCAACCGCAACATCTTCATGTCCTACATATCCCATTGCCGATATAAAGGAAAATTACATGCCCAACTCCACCAACGCCGTATGACCGAGTTCGCCGCATTATTCCAGAAATAACATATTTGCGCCAGCAATCCCCATGCACCAAACGCCGCCTTTGGGCGGCCGAAATTTTTGGCAAAATCAAGGTGGGTAACTTCATCACGAGGTCGCCCACCTTCTCTATATTACGACTTGGCAAATGTTCGGTTAAAATCGGGTGTATAATCCCGTCACATCGGTGAAGATGTCCTCCAGCATATCGCAATATACGCCTTCGTATGTCTTGATGTCCTTTGTCTTGACCTCAAAAGTCTTTTTGCTGAAACTCTGACGGTAAAAACGCAGGTTGTAGAGGTCTGCGCCCTCGTCATAGATGATTTCCAACCTATTAGCCGAGGTCTTGTTACGGCTGAGGCTCATGCGGAGTCCGTTGCCGAGGTTGATGAAGTCGTGGCTACCTGTCATTGCCACAAACCTGCGCCCTCCGATTTGTTGGAGTATGATTTTTGCTACTTGGTTGTCCATAACGCTATTATTTTAAGTTGTTGATTTTCTTGTTCAGCCATTCATCACGGCGTTGTCTGCACTCTTTGAGAGTTGGAGCCACGCAGGAGAATAAATCCCCGTCAGTGTGGCGGTAGTCGTACATATAATGCTTTCTTCGGGGTCGGCGGGCATTATAGAATATCTCGTACTGCTCTGTGCTGGGAGTGGTGGTAGTGCTTACTCCGTTGGCGGTCATTTTCGTTGCCATATCAGTGTATTTTAGAATTTTACAATCAGTATGCGGTAGTTGAATACCTTTTCGGGGTCGGTGATTTTGCGTTGCTTTGTCCAGAAATGGTGACTGCCGTAGCCATATACAAAGTATTTGTCAAGGTCGGATTTCTCGGCATAGTCTGCTACTATCCGTCTTAGGCTTTCTTCGCTGTCGGCAAATAGGATATGGTTCACCAAACCTATCAGCACTTCGGCTATCTTATCGTCATAGACTACTGTAGTATGTTCAAATGTCACGTTCATAATCTTGGGATTTTGTGACCTGCGCCATTGCTGACGCAGGTCGGATTATACATTTAGGCGGTCATTCTCTCTCTGATAAGTTTGGCGTTTGAGTTCACAAGGTCGATAATGCGCTTGTGATACTTGGTGTCCTCGTTGTTCCTGCCATGGCACTGCACGACTTTGAGTGTCTGCAAGTCAACCTCCACAGTTTCAACTATCTTTCCGTCAATCCTTGCCGAAAGTATGAGAGTGTCGGCTTTCTTGTAGTATTCAGAGCCGAAAACGCAGATATTCTGCACGTTGCCTTCCTCGTAATATTCCTCTATGCTTTCAAGCACCTTTACCGATATTTCGTTGTCGGTGATTATCAGTCCGAAGAATTTGGATTTTAGAGCCTTGAAATCAACCTCACGCTGTTGTTCTTGGAGCAATTTCTGCTGTTCACGCTCACGCCTTTCAATCTCCCTGCGCCTTTCCGCTTCGGCACGTTCCTTTCGGTACTTGGCTTCAATCCTGCGGTTCGCCTTGTCGTGTGCCTCTATGAAATCTTCGGGGCAGATATTCTTGGGGTTGCGTATGTCTTGCCCTAAATTCATCAGCATACGGAGATAGTCACACCACATTGATATATTGTTTATTTGGTAATGGTGGCGTTGGGCGATTAAGTATGATGCCCAAAAGTTATCCGCATCAAGTGGATTGAGCATATAGTATTTCATTACCTCAATCTCTCCACCTTTCATCAATGTTTCCATACGAGGGTCGGACAAGAGTCTTTTGAAAAAGGTTACGGGTGATATGCCGTGGAAATCGCCCTTAAATCCGTTACGTTTGAGTTGCGGTATGATGTTCATTCTCGGATACACATCACTCCATATCACCACATTGTCGTAAAGGTCGTTATAACCTCTTATCTCCATATCGCTCCCCAATGCCCAAAGGTCGCAGTAGAAGAAAGCACACGCACGGAGTAACGCCATAGTGGTCACTTTGCCGTCTGGCGAAATCCACCTTTGCACAACCTCGTCACAGTAGAATGTCATAGGCTCGCCCTTCTTGCTCATATATCGGATTTGAGCCACACGGATAACCTGAAAACCTCCGCAGGTGGTTATCACGCTGAAATAGCGTGTTTCCTTGTATGTACGTTTGCGAGTGTCATTCACTTTGAGTTCCGCACCGCAGTTGGGGCATCTGCAACCTGCTACGGTATCGCATAGACTGCCGTTCCCGCTTTTCCATTGGTGTCCGCAGTCGGAGCAAGTCAATGTTCCGCTCTTGGCTCGGTAGGCGAAATGCTCAATGCAGTGGGTGTAAGCCCATTTTGTCTGCATAGAAGTGAGGGGGCGTATGGTAGCTGAAAGTTGAGCCACTTTCTTTTGCATCGCTGTCTTGGGTTTCATAGCCGTAATATGTTAGAAGTCAAATAGACTTGGTTGGACATTGGTTGCTTTCTTTTCGGCGGTTTTCCTCTGTTGGATAGGGCTGCGCATTTTCGCCATTTCCTCGTCACGGAGTTTGTTGATGGCGTCATGCCGTGCCTGTTCCCTTTCTTCCTCGGTGAGTTCAACCGTATGGTTCACCACCACTTGGCAGTTGGGGAGTGCGCCTACCTCTATCTCGCTTTCTTCATAGTAATGGATTGCCATTTCGTAAATCTCCGCATCCTCAAACCCGTTGCAACCGCTTTTCTGCACTTGGTTGATGATATAGGTAACGCAGTCCTCCACTGACTTTGAGGGGTTTGCAAACTTGACGGCAAATAGTGCGTCATTCTCGGCTCTCTCTTCAAGATAAACCTTGATAGTGTCGTTGAAGGCTCGTGTGCCTTTGTTTTCTTTCGTTGCCATAGTCGTATATTTAGAGTGTTAAAATCCAATAGATTATTACTATTGCGGTGAGGATAGAGATTAGCCAGCCTACACCTCGGAATATCGGTTTGAGTATCGCCCAAAGGATTACACCGACAATCGCCATTATCACTATCCCTACCACCTTAGCCGCCTTTTTTAATGCGGTATGAGCTGGAGATGGTGTGAAGCTCGGATTTTTAATATGTCTGTCGTTCAGTGTCATAAGGCGATATTTTTTTTAATGCGTATAATCGCTGTTTGAAGTTTGTTCGCTCGTTGACCCTGCGGCACGACGGGAGCAAAGGGGTGTTCGGCACTCGCTCAAAAAAATACTACCGACCAACGGGAGCTGTGGAGATTTTTTTGCGCGAATGCCAGAGAATACCCCGTACCGGCGTGTTCTTCAACCACGAGCGAATAAACTTTGAACGGTGACTATACCCTGCATGAAACGTAGAGCTGGCGAAGCCCCGCAGGGTGACACTGAACGACCGACATACTGAAAATGGTAATTGCTTAATTACATCGGTGGACAACCGTTAACACAATGTATTGTCCTCTATATGGATTTTCTTTCCGGCGCAAACCTATGATAGAATTTCTGCAAGAAACAGCCATGCAATCCCCGGAAAGAGCAAGTATGCGGTTGTCGCCGTACATGGAGCGTGCGGAATGATCGGAGGAAACCGCATTCTTGCTCCCGAGGGTCTGACAAACGGATTGTGGCGTGACGGCTCAAATTCATTATAAGGAGAAGGCGTTAAGAACCCGGACTGCCGATATAAAGTCTTGTGCCGGCTACACGGTAGCATCGGCACAAGGCGTTGGAGGCAATCGGGGTTTAGCCGTCTCCCATAGTTGGTGTGCGGTCAGATGGTGTCAGAGACCCACCGGATCACCGTCACCATCTGACGGCATAACCGACGCCAACACCGTGAGCCGCCATGCCACGCCACAATCCGTTTTCGCAGTGCTTTTCAAAATAAATGCAGGTGTGTCTTTTATTTTAGGACAAGATAAATAGATTACAATACCCCTCTTGGCCTTTAAGATGACTATTGAGTATCTAACATTATCGGCCTATAAGTGCTAAGTAATCTTTCTGCAATGCGAATATGTGTCTAATGTACAAAACTACGGATAGTTTATGAATTATCCGTAAACTTGTACATTATATCATATTAGTAAAAATGCGTGTGCCAATATTGAAACATGACACACGCATTTGTATATTGTAATTGTAAATTGCTATTCCAGCAAATCGACAAGTTCTTTCTTCATATCCTCGTCAATTTCACGGTATCTGGCAAAAGCCTTACTCCCTTCGGCATGACCGGACAATGAACCTACAAGGTTGGGATCTTTGACTTTCTTATAAAGATTGCCTACGAAAGTTCGTCTTGCAAGATGGCTGCTGGCTAATTCATTCAGCGGTCGTTTTTCCTCTCTGCCAGTAGATGGATTGAGAACTGTTACCATTCTCTTAACATCACAAACGGTAAACGCTTTCTTTATAGCGTCATTGTATTTTTGTGAACTTATGAAGGGAAACAACTTGCCGCCACAATCACAGTCCTTATATTTGTCAATGAGGGCTAATGCACGTTTATTCAACGGCACTCTTACAACCTGAGGTCTTTCACCTTTGGTCTTTTGTGGCATATACTCAATGGCTCCATTTATGATATTATCCGGAGTCATTGCAAGCAAATCCGACACACGGCAACCTATGAGGCATTGAAATATGAAAATATCTCTTTGCGCTTCAAGCCCCGGATTTGCAGACAAATCATAATCAGCAATCTGGTCACGCTCGGCGATTGTGAGGTAGTAGGGCGTTCCGTATCTCTCAACCGAATTACCACAATAGTTTTGGAATGGCTTGTTTTCAGAAATTTTCTGCTCGTTACACCAGTTGAAAAACGCCCTTAGACGGCTGAACATGCAAACAATAGTATTGTCGCCTTTCGGAAGTGGTTTAGGCTTCTTACGAACACTACGGGTATCTGCCGGTACTGCGTCGTATATTTCGGGATAATCTTTATAGAAGATATGTTCAGAACGGAGGAATTTTTCAAATTCGTTCACATCTTGCAATGAAAAACCGTCAAGACGGATGCGGTAGCGTTTTTGTCCGGTTGCCCGCTTGTACAGTTCGTAGCGCATAAGCGCACGTTTAAGCACCCTGTAATGCTTAATGCGCCATTCAGAAAGATTGCGGCTCTCAATGAACGTATCGAATATGTCAAAGAATTTTATCTCCTTTTCTTTCGGCACCTCTACCACTGGTGGATGCTTATATAGCTCCAACTGTTCATTTATGAAGTCAGCCGTAAAGTTTTCTTGTGATGTTTTCTCGCATAGTCCAATCAAGAAATGCTCCATATCCACGAGTCGTTTTTCAAGTTCTCGCAAACGTGCAGCTTCCTTTTGATCTGCTCTTGGGAAAACAAATGATTCATCTCGAAGTCTTGTCGGAGGAATGAATATACCGCTTTTAAGGCGGACCCTAAAATC
>PPYF01673196.1_pt1 | contig 11859 bp, 13 predicted proteins | sample 1559871 | NCBI WGS metagenome assembly PPYF01 (sample SAMN08240021, study PRJNA423297) | Human gut metagenome, whole genome shotgun sequencing project. | reverse complement strand
TTTATTGAGCCACAACTACTTTGGCGTGGCGTATTACTTTGTCATTCAGCTTATAACCGGTTTGTACACAGTCCAATATTTTTCCTTTCTTCTCTTCGGAAGGAGCTGGAACTAATGCAATTGCTTCGTGATAATCGGTATCAAAGTTCTCACCGTCAGTTTCTATTTTCTGAAGTCCTTCCTGGTTCAATACTTTCAGGAATTTGTTGTAGATCAACTCAATTCCTTCACGCATTGCTTTTACATCATCCGAAGTTTCTGAAGTCTTTACTGCACGCTCCAAGTCATCCAAAATAGGAAGAATGGCAGTAATGGCCTTTTCTCCACCATTCTTAATCAATTCGGCCTTCTCTTTCATGGTGCGTTTACGGTAATTGTCAAATTCGGCTGAAAGACGCAGGTATTTGTCATGCTGCTCTTCTATTGTTTTCTGAGCTTCCGCCAATTCCTTATTCACCTTCTCTTCAGCGTTCAGTTCTTCTGTTGCTTCTTTCTGAGTTTCTTCATCAATGGCAGCTTCTGCCGCTTCCTGATTTTTCAAAACTTCCTCGTCTTGAGGTTGGTTCTTCTCTGTTGGGTTCATATTCTTATTAAACTTTTTGTTTTTCTTATTTTTACTCATAACAGTCAGGTCTTTTAGGTTAATTTACTGCTAACAAATTTCGTGCCTAGTTGTTTTCTTAGAGTAATAATTTTGCAAAAGTACGGAATTTCTGCCACACTGGCATACTTTTCTGAATTAAAATGCCTACCTTTGCAATTTCAAAATAGAATAATTATATAAATAAGGTATATTAGGATGATTACAGTTTCGAACTTGGCCATTCAATTTGGTAAAAGAGTGTTGTATAATGACGTAAATATGAAGTTCACCAATGGTAATATTTACGGGGTTATCGGTGCGAACGGCGCCGGAAAATCTACTTTCTTGAAAGCGATTTCAGGTGAGCTGGAACCGACTAAGGGCTCAGTGGTATTAGGACCGGGCGAACGTCTGTCTGTATTGAGCCAGGATCACTTTAAGTGGGATGAATATACAGTCATGGATACGGTTATGATGGGACATACTGTGTTGTGGAACATTATGAAACAGCGTGAAGAACTGTATGCGAAAACTGATTTTACAGATGAAGATGGCTTGAAAGTTTGTGGTAAGTCATGACCGTCACTTTTTGGACTCTGTTTGTACTCATACTGTAGATATTGATTTCGGTAAAGTGAATATGTTTGCCGGTAACTATAGCTTCTGGTATGAATCAAGTCAGTTGGCACTTCGCCAGCAGCAGAACCAGAAGGCTAAAGCTGAAGAGAAGAAGAAAGAGTTGGAAGAATTTATCCGTCGTTTTAGTGCCAATGTGGCTAAGAGCAAGCAGACAACCAGCCGAAAGAAGATGTTGGAAAAACTGAATGTAGATGAAATTAAGCCGTCGTCCCGTAAATATCCCGGTATCATCTTTACTCCGGATCGTGAACCGGGCAATCAGATTTTGGAAGTATCCGGCTTGCGTGCGGAAACTGAAGACGGTATGGTATTGTTCAATGATGTGAATTTTAATGTAGAAAAAGGAGATAAGATTGTCTTTTTGAGCCGTGATCCGCGTGCCATGACTGCTTTTTTTGAAATAATCAATGGAAATCGTACTCCGCAGGCTGGTAAATTCGCGTGGGGCGTTACTATTACTACGGCTTATTTGCCTTTGGATAATACGGATTTCTTTGAAAGTGATTTGAATTTGGTAGATTGGCTGAGCCAGTTTGGCGAAGGTAACGAAGTCTATATGAAAGGTTTCTTGGGGCGTATGTTGTTTTCCGGAGAGGAAGTATTGAAGAAAGTGAATGTGCTTTCCGGAGGTGAGAAGATGCGTTGTATGATTGCCCGTATGCAGTTGCGTAATGCGAACTGTCTGATTTTGGATACTCCAACCAACCATTTGGACTTGGAATCAATTCAGGCTTTCAATAATAATCTGAAGACTTATAAGGGAAATGTGCTGTTCTCTTCCCACGACCACGAATTTATTGAAACGGTGGCGAACCGTATTATTGAATTGACCCCGAATGGTATCATTGACAAGATGATGGAATACGATGAATACATCACTTCTGATCATATTAAAGAAATGCGTGCGCGTATGTATGGAGATAATTAAATTATAAATATGAGCTGAAAAAGAAAGAGTCATTGGGAGCCATTGTTCCTGTGGCTCTTTTTTTATGGTTTAGCCGCAATTCTCATTCTGTATGAACCATAATGAGTTCAAAAATCTATGATAATGGACGATAATCCATGTCGTTATATTAGAATTAGGATTATTTTTGTGTCCATTAAAAACATGAAATGATACTTATGAAAAACTTAATTTTGATTTTGATTTTTGCAGCTGTTGGCTTTAATACGATGGCTTCCAATCCTGTACATGTGATTATAACTGCCGGACAGTCTAATACCGATGGACGAACTCCTAATGAAGATTTGCCGGCATATATTAAAGCATTGGCTACGGATACACTGACGTATGCCGAAGGTGCCTACCGTTATTGTCAGATAGCTCAGAATGACGGAAAGGGAGAATTTATTCCTTTCTGGCCTCGTGCCAAACGTAGCGGAAAAAATAATATGTGGGCTTTTGATGCAGTGACATATTATTGGTTGGAGCAGTTGTTGCAGGAGAAATTTTATGTGGTGAAATGGGCTGTTGGCGGAACTTCCATAGCACCTGATTATAATGCTTCCAAGGGACGTTTTTGGTCTGCGGCGCCTGAATGGCTGGCACAGGCTAAGCCAACTTCTGATGGAGGAAACTCCTTGTTGCTTTCTTTCATTCAAGAGATAGACATGTGTATAGACAAGACTCTTTCCCGCCTGAAGGATGGCTATCAGATAGATGCATTTCTTTGGCATCAGGGGGAAAGTGATTATGCTAAAAGTAAAGATTATTACCGTAACTTGAAGACAATGGTGGCTTATGTGCGTATGCATCTGACAGAAAAAACCGGAAAGGATTATTCTCGTTTGCCTTTTATTTTTGGTACTGTTGCCCGAAGTAATAAATATTTCAGCAGAGAAGTGGAGAATGCGATGAAGCAATTGGCTGCTGAAGATCCGAACATGCACCTGATAGATATGTCAGGCGCGGAATTGTTAGATGACAGACTTCATTTCACGGCTCATTCGGCAGAGTATTTGGGACAACAGGTATATAAGCAGTTGGAACAAATTATTAAAGGAGTTACCGTCAGGACTGATGAATTGAAAGGAAAACGTTTGGGAATTATTGGAGATAGTTATGTGAAGAATCATAAGGAACCTGTTAAGAATACCTGGCATTATAAATTTGCCGAGAAACATGGTATGGAATATTTAAATTATGGCAAGGACGGCAGCAGCATTGCTTATAGTAGCCCGCGTTGGGGGGAAGCGATGTATGTAAGATATAAGGAAATGCCGGATGATTTGGATTATGTTATTGTTGTGGGTGGGCACAATGATGGTTTTAAATTGGATTCAATTGGCGGTATTGATGTATTTAAAGAGAGGCTGGCAATGCTGTGTGAAGGGCTTATTGAAAAGTATCCCACAGCTAAGATTTTTTTCTTTACCCGATGGAACTGTAAAAATTTTGCAGGAAGTGATGCTGAGAAAGTGGTGGATGCTATGATTGAGGTTTGTGGAAATTATAGTATTCCTATTTTTGACAGCGCCCGAAAAGGAGGAATTTATGCAAGTAATGATCATTTTAGGAAAATATATTTTCAGAACAGCAAGAATAATACAGATACTGCACATTTGAATGAAAAAGGTCATGAACGTTTCTTGAAAGTGGCTGAGAGTTTTATATTGCAATACTGAATAATGTAAATGTAATGGATTATTTTTAAAAAGCAATTCTTGTTCAATGGCGGCTATACCTTGTCTAGCTTCCGTTACCGAAAGTCCGGACCACCATACAAAGTCTTTCAGACTGGCAGGAGAGTGGCTTCTAAAATACTTGCGTGCCAAGATAGCTAGCGCCTCTTCTTTATGTAATTCTTGTATTGGAGGAACACGCTCATCCAAAAGTGCGAAGGTGATTTTATTATTTTTATCTGCTCCGCTGCAAATAAGTCCTTCAGCTTCAGCGTGAATCAGGAAACGGTTGGATAATCTTTCATTGGTTTCCAGCCCTCCTTCTTTAAATACATTGTCAATTTCTTGCTTGGTCAGATGATTGTGTCCTGCTAGTGCCTTTTCCAATAATCGGTTTGCTTTGTTGTAAATGTCAACTGAAATGTCTTGTCCTCTGGACTTGGCAAAAGAGTCATTGGCAGTAATGATGCGTCGGGATGAAAGCTTCAGCATCCAGCGTATATCTTCTGCAGCTACATAATGCCAAGTAGGACGCATGACATGAATGCGCAATATATCTCCTTTTGCCAGTGCCTCATTGACTAGTGTTTTTACTGCTTGATCCGGATATTGAGAATTGGCATAAAACAAAGTGGTACGTTCTGCACAAAGACCAGATGGGTAGGCTGCATTTTCTTGATTGGTTCCGGTAATGACGATATCATTTTCCAACAGTGCGGCGGCTCCAACAGCAAAATGTGAGTAAGGAGCATAGCTTCTTTTCGTTGCTTCACACGCGGCGTCTATCAGTTTGCGGTCCTTCTCTGTTAGTTCGTCATAATGGCAAGCCTCTATGTTTATTTCCAGTTTGATTTGTTTCATGATACGTTCCTCTTTGTTTTCTTGCAAATGTAATGTTTTGTTTTTAATCTCCCAATGTTTCTTTTCTAAAATCTGGTTTTAAATTTATTTGTTTTCTTATTGCTTGTCGGAGTTGAATGTGAGAAGAATAATATAGTTACCGATAAAAAAAGGAGAAAGTTGCAACTTTTTCTTTTATTTGTGCGTCTAATGAATATATAATTAAAAAAGAGAAAGATTATGTTAGCAACAACAACACCTACTATCGAAGGAAAACGTATAACCAAATATTATGGCATTGTAACAGGTGAAACTATTATCGGTGCTAATCTGTTTCGTGATTTTTTTGCTAGTATTCGTGACATTGTAGGCGGTCGTTCCGGTTCTTATGAAGAAGTACTTCGACAGGCTAAAGATACTGCGTTACGAGAAATGCAGGATCAGGCTGCTTTATTGGGAGCTAATGCTGTAGTTGGGGTGGATTTGGATTATGAAACTGTGGGGGACAGTGGTAGTATGCTGATGGTAACCGCAAGCGGCACAGCTGTCAGAATAGAAGATTGAGGTAAAGCAGATGTGCCTGTTGCAATATTTTTTAGGTTTATTGCAACAGGTACGTTTGCTTTTACTGTATTAGGGTATTCCTAATATCTCTTTGGCCTTGTTTTTACTTGAAATGAAATCTAGTGAGTTGACAATATTATCGTAATTTGTTGTGTCAGCTATATGGTCTTTCAGTACTTGTAACATTTTTAACTTGTCATTATCAAAAGTATAAAGTGACATAAGTTTAAGGCATTGTGCGCAACTTAATTTTTTATTTATAATGGCTTTTTCCAGAGTTGAATCTTTGAATACGGAATTTTTTGTTTCATTGTATATCTTTTCAAATTCGTTATCGTCTATTGAACCAACGGTATGGAGGGATATTTTGCTGGAATTTAGGTCTCCTACTGAAGTCTCTTTAGCTATTTCATTGTAGGAATCCATGCTTGTTACCTTTCCGTTTCGAAATTCGATAATTAGAAATTTGCAAGACGTTGCAATTCCTCCGCTCTGATATTCCCATTGTTCCAAAGAACCATCGAAACGTCGGAAATCGGGTTTTCCAAGAAGTTGGCCTATTTCTTCTGTTGTCATTCCCTGCTGTACTTTCCATGCTTTCTGCTTGATACTTCCTGTGGTATGACAACTGACAAGTGTTATACTGATAACAAGCAATAATAGTTGTTTGAATTTTCTCATATATTTATGTTTTTGTGTGTTGTTTAGGTTGAATTACCATTGGTTAGTGATTCCCAATATTTTACGTGCATCATCTTGTTTAAATAAAGAATCCAGTGTCTTGATGATTTCTTTTCCATTTTCACGGTCTACAATGCGGTTGGAAACCATTCTTAATACTTTCATTTTTTCATCGTCCCATGTAAATATGGACATGAGTCGGGCAGTTTGTTTACAGGTGAAGTAGTTGTTTACAACTCCTACAGATAATAATTCCATTTGGTCGTCCTTAAATGCTTTGTTTTTTACTTTTTTATAGAGGTTTTCAAAATCATGTGGATTCATGGCTTTGTGTTTTGGTCTGTGCGGGCCAGAATGATCAGGGTGGCTGGGTGGAACTACCGTAATGATTTCATTTGGCGGACACACTGCAACTGGAGGCGGAGTAATGTTGGACTCAAAAGAATCCATGTTTGTTACCATTCCGTCTACAAAATCGATAATAATTACCGTGTTTGCAGCTGTGGACATATTGGTCTTGGTATATTCCCATTGTTCCGAGCCGTTGTCGAATCTACGGAAATCGGGTTTCCCAAGTAAATGGCTGACTTCTTCTTGGGACATCCCTCTCTGTACTTTCATAATAGTGCTACTAGTAGTCAAACTGCAACTGATGACTAAAGTACAAATGGTTAACGCTAATAATGTTTGTTTCAATCTTCTCATTTTTTTGTTTTTTTGTTTGTAACAAAGATAAGTTGGGAAAAGGTATATTCTTCTATCTTTTCCCCTATTTATTTTTAGGGATTTCCCTACTGTTTATATGGTAATTCTTCTAAGAACTGAAATTTATTGATAGGAAGATTGAGTTTGAATTCTTTAAATTCATATTCCGGAAGATTGGTTGTATTTTTCTCTTGTAGGAAATGTGATTGATTATTTTAACTTCATCTATAATTAATGTAAAAACTTCATTTTCACTTTTAACTTCTTGTTCTCGGGTGGTTCTAACCTATAAACTTTTGACGAATAGATGATAAACGAAGATAAAATTAGGGAAGTATGGGCTTCCAACCCGGAACGGGGATTTAAACTGTTGATAGATTTTTTTCAACAGCCCATATATTGGCATATCCGGAGATTGGTTGTATCACATGAGGATGCAGAGGATATTCTGCAGGAAGTCTTTATTCGCGTCTTTCGCCATCTTCCTCAGTTTAGGGAGGAAAGTTCATTGGGGACATGGATTTACCGGATAGCGACCAATGAGTGTCTCCGTTTTCTGAATATGCGTAAGGAACAAGCTGTTTCGGCGGAAGAAGTTCAGGAAGAGTTAATGAATAAGTTGATGGCGTCAGATTATGTGGATTATGAGAACGAAATGGCGGTGAAATTTCAGCAGGCTATTTTGATGCTTCCTGAAAAGCAGCGGGTAGTTTTCAATCTTCGTTATTATGATGAACTGGAATATGAGGAAATTAGCAGGATTACGGACACGAAAGTGGATACGTTGAAAGTGAATTATCATTATGCAAAAGAGAAGATAAAAGAGTACATGATAAATAATTAAAGACAGGATGGAAAAGGAGTTTGATTTTAAGAATATTGGGAAGCGGATGCCTTATCGTACCCCTGATGGCTTTTTCGGAAAAATGCAGAAGCAAGTATTGGAGCGTACACAGGCTGAGAGGTTTAATAGGCAGCATAGAATAAAATTGATTATTGGGGCTGCTTTAGCTATTGCGGCTGTCATGTTGGGAGTTCTTTTCTTTCCGATATCCCAACCTGTGGCAGAGGAGTTGCCTTCTCCTTCACTTATTGTTTCTACGGATTTAGACTCTTCTTATTCAGATACTTTGGATCGTTATATAGAATCTATGTCTGATGAGGAATTAGCAGGATGGGTGGAATTATCTGAAAATGATATATTTATAAATTGATTAATCACTAAAAACAAAAAAATGATGAGAACAAAATTTTTTTTAATGATGTTGGCAGCCATTGTTATGGGAAGTCAGGTAACACTTTTTGCACAAGAAAAGAAAGGAGCTAAATCTGAAAGAAGGCAGTTTAATAAAGAGCAGATGCTGGAAATACAGTGCAATCAAATTATAAAAGGATTGGCATTGGATGACGCAACGACTGCTAAATTTATTCCGGTGTATAAACAATACATGGAAGAAATGCGGGCTACTCGTCATATGGGAGCCTGTCGAAATATTGCAAATAGAACGGCTGCAGATAAACAGACCCCCAAACCGCTTCCTACAGATGCTGAAGTGGAGCAGGCTATCAAGGCACGTTTCGCGCAGAGTAGAAAGATACTGGATGTTCGTGAGAAGTATTATAATGAGTTCCGGAAATTTCTTTCTCCTAAACAAATTCAGAAAATGTATAATATGGAGAAACACAATGGCGATAAATTCCGTAAAGAGATGAGAAAAAGACAAGGAATGAAAAAACAGCATGATGGGAGAAGACATATGCCACAGGGCGATGTGAAGAAATAAATATGGATGAAAATGTAAAAATTGTGCTTTCATTGTCTTTATAGCTTTATTCTTTTAGTGGCTGCTGTTTATGGTAGCCACTATTTTGTTTTCTCAGTGGAAGTATATATTTTTGTGAAGCTAATAGTAGCTATTTAACTAATAAAAACAATACGATGAAAGTAAAGAAATTAAGTGGTAAAGTTCAAGATGCACAACAAATACCGACCTTGTTTGATAATGAGAACATTACGTATCATCCTATTGATATAGTGAACTGGAAAGAATATCCTTATCAACCTCAAGTCTCTTTTCGTATAGCCTATACAAATGATGCTATATTAGTCCATTATAAAGTAGTAGAAGACAGTGTTCGTGCCAAATACGGTGAAGATAACGGTAGTGTTTGGACAGATTCCTGTGTGGAATTTTTCTCTATTCCTGCGGGAGATGGCATTTATTATAATTTGGAATGTAACTGTATCGCTACGATTCTTTTAGCAGCAGGTTCGGAGCGTAATAATCGTGAAATGGCTCCTTCTGAAATAACGGATCAGGTGAAGCGTTGGGCTAGCTTGGGCAGAGAAACTTTTGAAGAAAAGATAGGAGAATGTACTTGGGAGGTGGCTTTGCTGATTCCGTATAAGGTATTTTTTAAGCATGCCATTACCGGGCTGGATGGAATGAGCATACGGGCTAATTTTTATAAATGTGGAGATGAATTGCAAAAGCCTCATTTCTTATCATGGAATCCTATTAAAATAGAGAAGCCGGATTTTCATCGTCCGGATTTCTTTGGACTTTTGGAATTCGAATGAAATTCGTAATTAATTTAAAAAGATTGCATACAGCCGGATAAAAATGGTAAGTTTGCAACTATATATAGCGGAAAAAGTATAGTCGCGATTTTGAAACAGTTTTATATGATGAAACATACGTTGAAATTTATATTAATCGGGTTGTTTTGTTGTCTATGTAATTTTACAGTGCAAGCGCAAACCCGTAACCGGCAGTATGAGGAATATATTCATAAGTATAAAGATCTCGCTATCGATGAGATGAAACGGTATCGTATTCCTGCCAGCATCACTTTGGCTCAAGGATTATTGGAATCAGGAGCGGGAAAAAGTACACTGGCTCGTAAATCCAATAATCATTTCGGTATAAAATGTGGTGGTGACTGGACTGGTCGTACTGTACGGCATGATGATGATGTCCGTAATGAATGTTTTCGTGCCTATAAGCACCCTCGTGATTCATATGAAGATCATTCTAAATTTTTAAAAGGACGTTCACGTTATGCATCTCTTTTTAAATTAAAAATCACCGATTATAAAGGATGGGCGCATGGGCTGAAGAAAGCGGGATATGCTACTGACCCTCGCTATGCATATCGTTTAATTGATATCATTGAATTATATGAATTACATAAGTATGATACCAAGGATGGTATAAAGTGGATGAAGGAATTCCCAAACCCGCATCAGCCTTATTTGGCTAATGATTTACTCTATATTGTGGTACGTCCGGGGGATACATTTAAAAAACTTTCTAAAGAATTTGATATCAGTCAACGCAAGTTGAGGAAATACAATGATCTTTATAAGGGATATGTATTGAAGCCAGGAGATATTATTTATTTGGATAAAAAGCATCGTCGTGCGGATAAGGAACACATAGTTCATGTTGTCCGTGGGGGAGAATCTATGTATTCCATTTCCCAAAAATATGGTATTCGTCTGAAAAATTTATATAAGATGAATAAGATGAAACCGGAAGACCCTTCTCCTAAAGTAGGTGATATATTGCGTTTGCGTTAATCATTATTGTACGGTAACTGATGTTTAAAAGCGTACAGGGTGTCCGATATCGGACACCCTGTACGCTTTATTTGTTGTTGATTATCAATAAGTTGTTTCCTTGGCACGGATGTTGTTTATTCTTTAGCACAAAAATGATAATAATAAAATTACAATAAGTTATGGACAGAGAAATTCCTAAAGAAGTGCGTGATAAGGAGCGCAAAAAGAAGTTCATTAAATATGGTGCAATAGGTGTGGCGGCAGTGGTATGTATAGCTGTATTGATTTCGTTTATGCGAAGCAGCGTCAATAGGAAAGATTTGGTGTTTTCAGAAGTGGACAATGGAACTATTGAAGTAAGTGTCAGTGCTTCCGGTAAGGTTGTTCCGGCTTTTGAAGAGATTATCAATTCACCTATTAATACTCGTATCGTGGAAGTTTACCGTAAGGGAGGAGACAGTGTGGATGTAGGTACGCCGATTTTGAAACTTGATTTGCAGAGTACGGAAACCGAATACAAGAAATTACTGGATGAAGAACAGATGAAACGTTATCAGTTAGAGCAGTTGAAAGTGAATAATAATACGTATCTGAGTGATTTATCGATGCAAGTGAAAATTTCCGCCATGAAATTGAACCGTATGGAGGTGGAACTTCGTAACGAACGTTATTTGGATAGTTTGGGCTCTGGAACAACGGACAAGGTTCGTCAGGCTGAACTGAACTTTAATACCGGAAAATTGGAATTGGAACAGCTCCGTCAGCAATACGCGAATGAATCGAAAGTAAAAGAGGCTGATTTGAAAGTGAAGGAATTGGAATTCAATATTTTCTCAAAGAGTCTTGGCAATGAGAAACTGGAAGGAACGGTAAGTAGTGTGACACCGTTGAGTAAGAATGGGGTGATTTCGTTTATTGTACAACTGAATGAAGATAATAACAAGCGATTGCGTTCCGGCTTGAAGACAGATGTGTATGTAATGAATGCCGTGAAAGAAGGGGTTTTAAGATTGGCGAATGCTTCTTACTATGTCGGTCGCGGTGAGTATGAATTATTTGTTCAGGATAGTAAGGATGAAATAGTAAAGCGTAAGGTTCAATTGGGTGATAGTAATTTTGAATATGTGGAAGTCATATCGGGGTTGAAACCGGGTGACAAGGTGGTTGTCAGCGATATGAGCAGTTACAAAAACAAGAATAAGCTGAAGTTGAAATAAGAAGCAGCTATGACATAAACAACAAGATAAAACTCTCTCTTAATTAATACATTGATTGTTACGGGAAATGAAGTGTTTTTTCATCCTTTTCACTCATTTCCCGAACATAATTTAATTTGTTCTTAGGCTATGTCGTTTTTTTGATCGTTTACCTTTTTATATTATTCATAGTGCTTGTTGACATTTTTTTCCGGCATACAGCATCAGTCGTATTAGTCCGGTAAAAACGGTCACACCGTCTGTTATCGGACAGTATGTAGAATTAAAATTCGTTGAATATTAAATGATTATAGCTTTGGAATGTCTTTTGATTCATGAAAATAGAAAGTGTATAAGATTAACAATTTAAATAAGAAAAAAATATGGCAATGATTAAATTAACCGGTATCAATAAAATCTACCGTACGAATGAGATTGAAACATTAGCGCTGGAAAATGTA
>PPYF01030970.1_pt1 | contig 11861 bp, 10 predicted proteins | sample 1559871 | NCBI WGS metagenome assembly PPYF01 (sample SAMN08240021, study PRJNA423297) | Human gut metagenome, whole genome shotgun sequencing project. | reverse complement strand
TTCGGAAAGAGCGCCACGTGCTGAAGCACTGCTCTCCTGACATTGGACCTACCTATCGCTCATACTTCGCGAGGTTGGGGCTCAAAGGGCGCGGCTGTTGTTTTAATGCTTTGGAGCGCCGCATGCTTCAGAAACTGTCATCACAGATATCTGTCAAATTCCACATATATTTTCCCTTTGCGCGAAACGCCGCAGCTTCCCCTGTATATGGCCTTTCCCTTGCCACGCAGGACGACTTTTTCTCCGCCTTTGAGCGTAAAGTCCGGCTTCCTGTTTTCAACGCTGTTGACGAATACGAGCCCGGAGGTTATAGCCTCGCAAGCAGATTTTCTGGAAACTCCGAAAACTGCGGAAACCGCGTTATCCAGCCTCGGCGAAGCCAAAGTCAATTTTATATGCTCCATTTTTATCTCTGAAATTTTGAGTTTGTCGATTCCGACGACAGAGGCAGAAATCGGAGTTCTTCCGGCCTGCGTATAATTTTCCGCCAGATAAGAGGCGATTTCCTCAGCAACGATTATCTGAGCGCCATCGTCAAATACCAAAATGTCTCCTGTTTTCTCGCGCTTTATCCCAAGAGAAAGCAGTGAACCGAGGTAATCCGAGTGTCTGAGAGTTTTGCCCTTAGCGAGGACTTTAACGTCCAGTACGCTGAGAGGACATAGTTCAGGCGAAGCGGCGAAAAAGTCCGTCAGCTCGCTTTCACAGGAAACGTCGAAGTAGTCGGGAACGAATACAATCTTTTTTCTTTCCGCTCCGCTGTATCCTCCGTATAGAAAAACGCCATCTCCGCCGTGGCTTTTCAGAAAGCCCGCTGAAGCGGACTGCTGCGCCAGATCGAGAAAGTCTGTGGAGGTCATCGCATAATCTTTTTGAAATTTGCGGTACTTATCTTCAATTATGTTTAGCAGTAATTTGTTTTCCATGGTATAATAGTAATGTTACAGGCCTTTGCGCTGTATTTTGGTTCACCTGTTCTATCCGAGAGACAAAGCCTTGTTGTGCTTTGCCATATATATCAGGCGATAAAAAACTAAAAATATAAAGTTAAAAATGATTTGCTGTTTTTGATGTTGGCAAAAACTAAGGATGCTTTTAAATTGCCAACATTTTGTGAAAGGAATTCACGATTTTAGATGTTTTGGGGCGTCGAATTATGTCGATGTTGTACATTTTTTAGTTTTATGGTAATTTTGGCAACATATTTTTCAAAAAATGTTGTCAAAAGTTCAGATATTCCCCAATCTGCCAACATTTGCTCGGTTTCGTTGTTGATTAGACAAATATCGACGTGGTTAAACATAAAAATGTTGTCAAAAATCAGCTAAAACAGAAAATAGTACAACATTTACCATAATATTACAAATAATGTAGCGCCGTAGACATAATGCCATTATGGCGGCTTCCTCTGGGTATGGCAACGCCTAACAATATAATTTTGGGTTCATTATACCACAAAACAAGTCTAGCAAAGTGATTCAATGAACCCTACCTTGCGGCAACGACAAACAATACGATTTTGGGTTCATTATACCACATCAACGACTAATTTTGAAAGACTAACTATTAAAAGTCAAGCCCCAATCTGAGGACAATGTAGAAAAAGTCGCTACTGCAAAAACGGTATGGCAAGTAGAACGTCGGTGACGGCGCTCTGAGAAAAGATTCCGGAAATGGTTATGCTGCGGGTCTGTATGGCTGCCGGGTCTTCTCCATGGCGTAGATCAGCCGAACAAGCTTTTTGGCGGCGTGAGATATGGCAACGTTATAGTGTTTGCCTTCAGCCCTCTTCTTAGCAAGATAGGCAACGAAGGACGGATCCCAATGGTAGACATATTTTGTAGCGTTGAAAATAGCATAGCGCAGGTATCGAGAGCCCCGTTTCTCCATGTGGGAATAGCAATTTGAAAGCTGTCCCGACTGGTAGGTTGAGGGTGAAAGACCTGCATAGGCCAGAATCTTATCTGGGGAAGCGAAGTTTGAGAAGTCACCAACTTCTGCCAGAATCATGGCTCCCATGCAGTTGCCGATACCCGGGATTGTTGTAATAGGAGAATGGGCTTCGTCTATTATGGAATTGATTTCATTCTCGATTTCATCAATCTCCACATCCAATTCCCCAATGAGTCGAATGGTATGCTTAAGCTCCAGAGACTTGGCGGGCATGGTGGAACCAATGGAATTTCTGGAGGCGTTCCGAATCTCAATGGCTTTGTCGCGACCATAGCGGCCTTTGGATGCCTCGTGCAGAAGATTTGTCAGCCGTGTCAGGTGGACGGACGCAATCTGCTTTGCACCCGGAAAATTGCTGAGAAGTGCGCAAACAGATGTCATATGGAGTGTTGGAACCAACTTTTCCAGCGCTGGAAACAAAATATAGACTAGCCGGGAAACGGAGCATTTCAGCTTTGCTCGTTCCCGAGCTTTGTCAAATCTGTATCTGGTTAGTGACTTTAATTCTTCGTTGTGATATGATGCGTCTGTGTAGGACTTGAGGTTCACATCAGACATTAGCATAGTCGCAATGGTTCGTGCATCGACACGGTCAGTCTTGGTCTTTCGCAGGGTCATACTTTTCCGGTAGAGATTGGTGTGCAAAGGGTTTATGACATAGGTTGGCAGGCTGCAATCAAGAAGAAACCCGAGAATGTTGTAGCTGTAATGTCCGGTAGCCTCAAGTCCTACTTTTATTTTGTCTGCCGGACGAGTACAGCGACGAATGGTTTGCAGCAGGGCATCAAATCCCTCTGCGTTGTTGGGGATGGTGAAGACATCTGCCAGGACTTCACTTTCCGAGCTGAGGATAAAGCAGTCGTGCTTGTCCTTGGCAATATCAATACCCACACAAATCATGATGATACCTCCGAAATGTTTATTTGATACTGGTTCCACAGGACACTTTACACTTGTAACCTTGTTTCACATAAACCGTCGGAGCGGTATCTGACTGATTAACAATCCTGTAAAGGGCTGTGGTTGGAGTCTTTCAAGAACCGTCATGCGGTAGGAGCAAAATACCAATCCACAGCATCCCTTACAGTGTAGCACATGCCCTTGGAGAGGGGCATTAAAAACTACTACTCTATAATACAAGGAGCTACTTATGCAATATTCATATATTCCGGCATAACGTGCGGATTTAAGCCGACTTCATGCCCTGATCAGCTGGCAAGAGCCATAAGCGAAGCAACAGCCAAGCAAGCCGATTGACAAAGCTTGTGTTTTGTTGAGACAAAGCTGTGCTTTGCCGAAGCGCTGCAAAAAAGAGCATGCGCCGCAGCATGGCTTGCTGAGGCACCGCAAAAAGAGCATGCGCCGCAGCGCCGCAGCCAAAAGCGTGTAAAAAATCTACAATAAAGATAAACCCAAAATAAACACAAAAGCCGTAATAAAACCAAGGCGATTACAAAAGCTGTAATAAAATCAAAGCAAGAACAAAACAAAAATTCATTAAAATAGGCTGCGGCGAACGAGTGGAGGTCAGCAATCCGGCATGAAATCTGACATGAAAACTAACATGCAATCCAACATGAAAACTAACATGCAATCCAACATGAAATCCAACATGAAAACTAACATAAAATAGAACAAGAAAAATACTGCAAAACATATGAGGTCATCATGAACGAATTTTTATTCAGAAGATTCATAAAAGATTACGAAAACGTCAAAGACAGCAAGGTCAGGGATAACTACGGAAAAATGGCGGGAATCGTCGGAATAATATCCAACTCTCTTCTCTGCATCATGAAAATCCTTATCGGATGGATTTCCGGAAGTATAGCCATAATCGCAGACGGAGTGAACAATCTGGCCGACGCTTCATCATCCGTCATAACGCTGGCCGGCTTTAAACTGGCGTCGATGCCCGAGGATGAAAAACACCCTTATGGACATGCGAGGATAGAATATCTGGCAGGAATGGCGGTTTCCGTGATGATAATTCTCGTAGGCGTAGAGCTGGGAAAGAGCTCTCTTGACAAGATCCTGCACCCATCGCCGCTGGAATTCAGCTGGACCTTGGTGATAGTGCTGCTCATAGCCGTAGCCATAAAAATCTGGCAGGCCAGGTTCAATATTTCCGCCGGAAAAAGAATAGATTCGCTGGCGCTCATGGCAACGGGAGCCGACAGCAGAAACGACGTGATTTCAACCTGCGTAGTTTTGGCAGGAATATTATTCGGACATTTTACGGGCATACAGATCGACGGTTATCTCGGTCTTTTGGTAGCTTTATTTATCTTGTGGTCGGGTATCTCCCTCGTGAGAGAAACTGTGAGCCCTCTTCTCGGAGAAGCTCCGGACTCCGAGCTTGTCAAGCAGATAGCACAGATCGCCAAGAGTCACGAAGGCGTTCTGGACATTCACGACCTCACTGTACATAATTACGGACCTGGAAAAATTTTCGCCTCTATACACATCGAAGTGGACGCGGCTGTCGACGTGATGCTCAGCCATGATCTGGTGGACAACATAGAGCATGAGATAGCAGAAAAGCTCAACATAATCGTTACTGCCCACCTCGATCCGGTGGATCTGACTGCACCGCACAGAGCCGAAATAATGAAAATCATAAACAAAACCATAGCTCCGATGGAAGGGGTCTTGAACATGCATGATCTCCGCATGGTATCAGGGCCGACTCACACCAATGTGATATTCGACATAGTTTTAGACCAGAACTGCAGGATTTCCGAAGAAGAAATAAAGTCGGAGATAGAAAAGGCCATTCATGAGGATTATCCTAATTTTTTCACGGTGGTAGATTTCGACAAAAATTACATAAGACTTTAGACGAGCCGCCTAAAGCCTGACTTGCGGCAAAGTCACGTAAAAACAAAAGAAAAACAAATTGGATTTTGTAGGAATGTGTTGCATACAGTGCGATATAGCATATATAATAATATTAAATCAACTGAAAGGGGAAGAGTTATGACAGTTTTTGGATTGCACCTTACAATACCTATACTATGGCTGGTTTTGGCAGTGATCTTTTTAATCATAGAAGCATTGACTGTAGGACTTACCACGATTTGGTTCGCCGGAGGCGCGGCGGTGGCGCTGCTGCTCTCTGTGTTTGAAGTGCCTGTCATCCCGCAGGTAATAAGCTTTTTTGCGGTGTCGATCTGTCTACTGCTGTTCACGAGAAAAATCTTCATAGAAAAACTCAGAACAGGGGCTGAAAGCACCAACATAGACTCTCTGATAGGCGAAGTGGGACAAGTGATAGCCAAGATAGAGCCCCTCGAGACAGGGCAGGTCAAACTTAAGGGTCAGGTATGGTCCGCCGTATGCGAGGAAAATCTGACGCTGGCAGAAGATACTCTCGTAAAAGTAGAAGCTATAGAGGGCGTTAAACTTATCGTTTCGCCTGTAGATGAAATTTAAGGAAAGGATATGGGATTATGGAAATTTTCAGAATTGTAATTCTATTCGCAGTTATCGCATTGATAATCTGGCTGCTGGTCTCAAATATCAGAATCGTACCGCAGGCCAGAGCTTATGTAGTAGAAAGGCTCGGCGCATATCACGGAACATGGCAGGTGGGGCTTCACTTCAAGATTCCTTTGATAGATAAGATATCAAGAAAAGTTTCGCTCAAGGAAAAAGTCATAGACTTCCCTCCGCAGCCTGTTATCACCAAGGATAATGTAACCATGGAGATAGACACGGTCGTCTATTTCCAGATCACGGACCCGAAGCTTTATACCTACGGCGTTGAAAGCCCGATGGACGCTATAGAAAACCTTACCGCTACGACCTTGAGAAACATCATTGGAGAGCTTGAGCTGGACGAATCACTGACCAGCAGAGAGCACATCAACACCAAGATTAGAATGGTTCTCGACGAAGCTACAGATCCATGGGGAATCAAAATCAACCGAGTCGAAGTTAAAAACATAACTCCGCCTAAGGACATCCAGGTTGCCATGGAAAAGCAGATGAGAGCTGAAAGAGAGAGAAGAGAAGGGCTGAAGAGTCTTGAGGCCTTTGAAAAAGCCGCAGACGGACAGGCAACGAAGATAATTATTCCATCCGAGATACAAGGCTTTGCCGGCCTTGCCGCATCGGTCAAGGAACTCATAAAATAGTTTAATAAGATAGTCCAATAAAATAGTCTAAAATAATTTCAGGAGAACAGCATGTTTTACGAAAATATCATCGAATCATCGGACTTCATCAGAGGAAAGATAACCGAGACGCCTAAGATAGGCGTTGTATTGGGCAGCGGCCTCGGAGCGCTGGTAGATGTAATGGAAGACAAGGAAGTCATTCCCTACTCGGAAATTCCCCATTTTCCGCAGTCGCATGTAGAGGGGCACGCAGGGAATCTCGTGTTCGGAAATATCGGAAGCCAAAGGATAGCTGCCATGCAGGGCAGATTCCACTATTATGAAGGCTTCGCCATGAAAGAGGTGACGTATCCCATATATGTCATGAAGCAGCTGGGCGTTGAGTATCTCATTGTTACCAATGCCTGCGGCGGTATCAACAAAGATTTTAAGCCGGGGGACCTGATGCTCATTACAGATTACATCAATTTCTCCGCCAACAACTCGCTTATCGGAATCAACGACGAGCGCCTGGGATCTCGTTTCCCGGATATGACAGAAGCTTTCAACAAGGAACTTATGGCAAAAGCCGAAACGGTAGCCTCAAAACTGGGCATCGACTGCAAGCACGGAGTATATAATTTCTATCCGGGACCTTGCTTTGAAACGGCCGCAGAGATAAGAGCCTTTGCTGTTTTAGGCGCTGACGCTGTGGGCATGTCCACGGTACCGGAAACCATAGCGGCCAACTATCTGGGCATGAAAGTCCTGGGAATTTCCTGCATAACCAATATGGCAACAGGAATCTCAAAGGTAAAGCACAGCCATGAAGAAGTTTTAAAGACTGCGAACATGGCCAGCGAAAACTTATGCAAGTGGGTAAAGGAGCTTATCGCCAACTGGTAAAAAGCGCCGGACCCGCATTACGCATGACACAAAATACGATAATACAAAAACACGCGGCGGCGTCAAACTGCCGCAAGACGTATAACAAAACAGCCTCCCGTTCCGGGAGGCTGTTTTGTTATGGATGGGTACATAGTATGAGTTACTAATTTTAATGACAATCTCCAGAAGGCGAAAACAATTTTCTGCTGGAGTTTTGCCGGGTTTGCATTGTTATTATTTATTGTATGATTAGTGTTTAGAATTGGTTTTAAGCAACCTTGGGTTAGTCTCATCTAACTATAAATAAGTTAGCACAAACTAACTCAAATGTCAACCACTATTTTAAAAATTTTAAAATTATTTTATTTGGAGAAGAAAGCGCTTGAATCAAATAAAGCGGCAAGTATAAAACTACTTTAGCGTGCGGGGTAAAACTACTCCGGCGCGCCTTGAAAAAAATTTCTGTTTGTGGTATATTTCTAATAATGGGATATACTAGTAATAACTTTTTCAGGTTGGTGGAAGAATATGAAGATACAGGAATCAGCTGAAAATTATCTTGAAACGGTGTTGATGCTGCGTCAGCGCAAAGGATTTGTAAGATCTATAGATATTGCCAATGAAATGGGATTTTCCAAGCCCAGCGTCAGCATCGCGATGAAAAACCTCAAGGAGAACGGATATATTACAATAGATGACGGCGGGATGATTTCCCTGACTGATAAGGGCCGGGAAATCGCAGAGAAGACTTATGAAAGGCATACTTTGTTTACGGAGTGGCTTATACGTCTTGGCGTTTCACCTGACGTGGCCGCTGAGGATGCATGCCGCATGGAGCATGCTGTCAGCGAAGAAAGTTTTGCCGCAATAAAAAATTTTGTACAGCAGAATATCACAGAAGAAAAATAACGGGCAAGCCCATTTGGAGGCAGTCCCGATGATATGGCGATAGAGTGATGATAAAAAAAGAGCTTCTCATTTTTGAGAAGCTCTTTTTTTCTGATTTTTAGAATCTGACCATCTGATCCATATCCAATACGAAGATGGTCACGCCTCCGCAGTTTACATCCATAGGGATTGTAGGAGGAATGCCCATCATCGGACCGCCGGTCACGGCCGGAGTCTGATATACTGTCTCTATTCTTTCGCCGGCTTCTTCTTTAAGGATGGCCAGCAGGTCCTCAAGACGCGCTTCTTCAAGACCTATCATGATCGTGACACTGCGTTTTTTGAGAAATCCGCCTACCGAATTAAGCAAAGTTACATAAAAACCATTTTTATTGAGTTCTCTTACGACCTGTTCATAGTCGTCGCCCTGCAAAATCGCAAAGACAAGTTTTTTCTTTGTGTTATTATCCATATAAATACACCTCCATGACTTTCGTCAATTTATCGCAATACATTGAAGTTTTGATCCAATTAAGGCGGCCGCGCGCGGCGGAAACCAAAGTTCTATTTTAAATATTATACTATATAGCTGTTGAATTCTCAACATTTATTTGTTGCGATTTGATAGAAACAGGAGCTCAAGATAAGATTTTCTAGTCAGATTTTCTCTCGGAATTCCAAAAGCGGCAAGCATATCGAGGAGCCTGTCTGCGGCCGGCTGCATTTCTTCTTCGGAATCCGCAAGGGTTTCAAATTCAACGTATTCCCCGAGTCCGGCGACGGAATCGACGCACAAAGTTATAGGAGGAATATCACCGGCATGGATTAAAGTCCATATCTGTCTGTTTTTTACGACTGTAAAAGCTTTTGAATATCCAAGGGAAATAAGCAGAGACTCCATGACGCTGAAATCTTCGACTGCTGTTTCATATTCTTTCCTTGTACTGGAACGATCGTCCAGCTTTGGGCCTTTGTAGGTGATATGGGTCTTTGAAGTGTTTGTGGTCAAATTGCGGCATATTCTCAGGCGCAGAGCCTCGTCTGTTTCCATGAAATTACGGTCGTTGCCGTTAAAATACAGGTCTGTTTCCTCAAGCGCGTCGCCTTTGACAAAGCCTTTTTGCATGGCAGATTTTTCTACAGACGTTTTGCACTGGCTTCCTATGAAAGCCTTGATTTCAACTTCCAGCATGATTTTCCTCCCTTTGATTTATATTTATACTATACGATACTTTGCTGTTTAATTCAACGCAGGCATTAAAAAACAGCCGTTAATTACAAAGAAACGGCTGTTGCGTACATTCATTACACAGCAAGAACTAATTGTTTATAAACGCCGTATAACCGCGTTTGAGCTCATACACGTCAGCTTTGCTGGCGGCTTCCCAAGGGGCGTGCATATTCAAAAGAGCGATGCCGCAGTCGACGACCTCCATGCCGTATTGGGCGAGTATGTAGGCGATGGTGCCGCCGCCGCCCAGATCTACTTTGCCGATTTCCGCGGCTTGAAAATTGATATGGTTCTCGTCAAATATACGGCGGAGATCTGCTAAAAACTCAGGGTTAGCGTCATTACCCTCGAACTTTCCGCCGGAGTCTGAAAATTTGCTGATGACAAGACCTTTGCCGAGATAAGACGCGTTGCGGCTTTCATAAGATGAAGCATACGAAGGGTCGAAAGCGCTGTTTACGTCTGAGGACAGCATTCTGCTTCGCGCAAGGCATCTGCGCAAAGTTATATCGCTGTAACAACCCATAAGCAGCATGACTTCGGCCACCGTGTTTTCAAAAAACCTGGATTGCGCTCCCGTAGCGCCGACGCTGCCTATTTCTTCCTTGTCCGTCAGGATGCAGCAAGTCGTGCGATTAAGGTCTCCTGCTTCAAGGAGAGCTTTGTATGATGAATAGGCGCATACTCTGTCGTCCTGACCGTAGCCTAAGATCATGCTTCGGTCGAGTCCGGCTTCTCTGGCAGGGCCTGCGGGGACGATCTCGATCTCTGCGGATAGGAAATCCTCTTCTTCTATGCCGTAGTTATCCTTGAGAATTTTCAAGATTTGAGCTTTTACAGGTGTTTTGTCATCATCTCCAGACTTTTCCTTTTCAGAAGCGGTATCTTTCAGGCCTTTGCTTCCGGAGCCGCCGGACTCTGAGATGGTGTTATCGAGCTTTATAGGCTTGTTGCCGGCGATTATATCTTTGGCTTTCTTCTCCATCTGCTCCTCTGCCAGGTGAATCAAAAGGTCCGATATGAAAAATACCGGGTCGTTTTCATCTTCGCCTATGGATAAATTGATGGAACTTCCGTCTTTCTTTACGACTATGCCGTGCAGCGAAAGGGGAATGGTGACCCATTGATATTTCTTTATGCCGCCGTAATAGTGGGTGTCGAGGAGCGCAAATCCGCCGTCTTCAAAGAGGGGATTTTGCTTGAGGTCGATTCTCGGTGAATCTATATGGGCTCCAAGGATGTTCATTCCATTTTCCAGTGGTTCGCGTCCGATGTTGAAAACAGCCATGCTCTTGCCCATCTGTATGTGGTAGATTTTGTCGCCTGGCTTTAGGACTCCTTCCTCTTCTATGACGTCGTCCAAAGAACGGTATCCATTGGAGACAAGCTCTTTCTCAATGAAACGGATACATTCGCGTTCCGTCTTGCAGCAGCTCAAAAAAGTCATGTAATCTCTGCAATATTTATCGCAGCTTTCCAAATCCTCCGGAGAATATAACTCCCACGTGTTTTTCGTCTTCAAAGTATCCCTTCTTTCTTGGTTAATTTATATTTTTCTCAGCATTTCGCCGGGGAAAGGAGCAGAATTTTACCTGCTTTTTCTCAGCATTTCACCTGCGAACCGACCGGTAAGAACACCGTCTTTTACGGCAATCTGCCCATTGACGAGCACCAATTCTGTGCCCAGCGGATCCTGCAGAGGGTTATCTTCTTCGTCAAAGCTGTGCAGAGTCTTTCTGTCCAAAATCGTTATGTCAGCAAAGTTACCTGTTTTTATTTTACCTCTATTTTTGATGTTGAATCTATCTGCCACCAAGCCGCTGGCGCGGTGAACTGCTTCCTCGAAGTTATCAAGGCAATAATGGGTGAGGAATCGTGGAATATAGCTGATGTTGGGCGAATTGAGATAAACAGGTATTTCGTCATTTCCTGTCTGATTTAGCTCTTTTGGATAACTACATCCGTCGGAGCAGGGCATGGCACCCTCGTGATTCATCAGAATTTCAACGGCGCGGCTGAAAGACGGGGCTACCATGTCGCCTGCCATGAAAGGATCCTCGATGAAAATATTCATGAAAGCGTCCAGCTGGTCGAGTCCCATTTCATCCGCCCCTATATCGTCGAGATAATCTGAATCGAGGATCATGCCGTAAAATATTTCCTTGCCGGAAGGAGCGCTGCCGTGGCCGCAGTTTCCGGTAACCACCGTAGTAACTCCCTGCTTGAGGTAAGGCTCCATCTGCGGAGCGATGAACAGCGACATGTCCACATGGGTGTGAGGGTCAATAAACCCAGGCGTTATGGTTTTGTCGGCCACGTCAATGATCTGGCCGGCTTCGCTGCCGCGGAGATCGCCGATATATGAAATGGTGCTGCCAGTGATTCCTATATCTGCCGTATATGAGGGAGCTCCTGTACCGTCGCATATAACTCCGTTTTTGATTATTATATCAAAGGTCATTTTGTATTCCTCCTGAAATATTTCGTATGAAATACTTCTCTTTAATAAAGAGAACTCATCTTCTCTGGCTTCTCCTGTGGTCAGCGTGATCTGTCCTGTGCTGATAGTCCTTACTGTGTTTGGCCTTGCTCCTGATTTTGTAAGAACTTCCAGAAACTGCAGATTCGCTGCTTTTGGAGCTTTTTTGACCGCTTTGTTTTTGCAGGTATGCCAAGCTTTGGGAGCGGACGCTGTGAGCAATTTGCTTCCCTTTTCGCAAACCGGGCTCGGTTGGCTGCTGCCCACTGTGATTTTTACGTCAATAGGAGCGGCCACAGGGCCAAGAGCAAGTATATCGGGC
>PPYF01508193.1_pt1 | contig 11864 bp, 6 predicted proteins | sample 1559871 | NCBI WGS metagenome assembly PPYF01 (sample SAMN08240021, study PRJNA423297) | Human gut metagenome, whole genome shotgun sequencing project. | reverse complement strand
AAAAAGGAGGAGAATGATTTTCACCTGATACAATATGCCGACGAGAAATTGAATAATAAAACGATTCATGGAATATTAAGAGACCACGAAGGAAAGATATGGATTGGCACCAATCAGGGATTGTCTAGCCTGAATGTAAAAAACAATAAAATAGATAATTATACTTTGAATGACGGATTGCAGAATGATGAATTCTCGGATGGAGCTTTCTTCAAGGATCATCGTGATTTCTTGTACTTTGGAGGAGTAAGCGGGTTTAGTTATTTCAATCCTCGAAATATACATTTGCGCGAGTTTAATCCTCCACTTATATTAAGTAGTTTGAAGATATATAATACGGTACAGGACATTAATGAACGAATCAGAAAAGGAGTATTGAAACTTAGCTATGAAGAAAGATTCATGACTTTCAATTTCATAGCCAAAGACTTTATTAATAATGAAAACTGTGAATATGCTTATCGCTTGAAAAACCACTCGGATGATTGGGTGGGGATGGGTAATAACCCGAATATTATCTTTACCCAACTTCCTCCGGGTGAGTACCAGCTTGAAGTGAAGAGCACGAATGGCGACAAAGTATGGGGAAATAACATTTATCGCTTAACTATAAAAGTAGGTTATCCGTGGTGGCTTAGTGTTCCTGCATTGATTATCTATGCCATATTGTGCATTATTATCTTCTACATCACAAAGTCTGTTATCAAAAATCGCATACGGTTAAGCCGCCAGGTTCTTATAGCCCAGGTAGAGAAACGGCATGAACAGAAGATTTATGAATCCCGGCTCAATTTCTTCACCAATGTGGCACATGAATTCTTTACCCCCCTAACTTTGATTTATACACCTGCACAGCACTTGTTGGAACAGGACGGGTTAGATGGTAGTACAAAGAAATATCTCCAAATAATAAAGAATAATGCCGAAAGGATGCAGAAGCTGATTAGTGAGTTGATGGAGTTTCGTAAAACTAAATCGAGCAATATGGATTTGCATCCTGAAAATGTGAACGTAAAATCATTGATGGAATATGCTTCCAACAATTATGTGGATATCCTGAAAGAGAATAAAATAGACTTCAAGGTAGAGACTCATGATACGTCAGAGATCTATTCCGACCGCAATGCTTTGGAAAAAATTATATTCAATTTACTGTCGAACGCTTTCAAATATACTCCTCGTTATGGATATATTCATGTTGAGATATCACAAAATGAACCTGATAAAACCTTATACTTGCTCGTAAGAAATTCCGGCAAGGGGTTAACCGAGCAACAGATGGCAGAGATATTTGATAAGTATAAGATATTTGATACTCCGAAATTGGGTAACTCTGTAAGCAATGGCATAGGTTTAAATCTAACAAAGAGTCTGGTTGAATTATTAGGCGGGCAGATAAGTGTAAATAGTGAACTGGGAAAAAGTGTTGAATTTTCAGTCGTGATTCCTTCTCTACCATCCGATCATTCACTTGTTGTAACGGATGAAAAAGATTCGTTGCAGAAAGAAAAGAACGGGCAGGATCACTTATCCCCTCGCAAAGATACTGTCATACTGATAGTGGAAGATGAAAAGAATATCAGAGACCTGCTGAAAGATGTCCTCTTTGATTATGTGATACACGAAGCAAAAGACGGCGTGGAGGCTTTGAAAGAGATAGAACATAATCATCCTGATATTATTATAAGTGATATTGTCATGCCCAATATGGACGGCTTGAGCTTGATTAATAAATTGAAATCCGATTTGAAAACAAGTTATATTCCAATCATAGGAATATCGGCAAAGGCTTCTGTAGAAGACCAGATTAATGCCTTTAACCATGGTGCGGATGCTTATATCGTCAAACCATTTCACCCGAGGCAGGTGATATCCACCATAGAGAATCTGCTGTCGAGACAAATGCTTTTAAAGGACTATTTCAATTCCAGCATGTCTTCTGTGAAAGTGAAAGACGGGATTGTTCTTCATCCGGAAGACGAAGAATTAATACAGAATGTAACAGACTTCATAAAGAATAATATAGATGATGAGTTATTAAGCCCTTCTTCTATTGCCGAATTTGTAGGAGTGAGCAAAGCTACCTTGTATCGGAAGTTCAAAGAAATAATAGATAAGACTCCGAGTGAATTTGTACGAGGCATCAGACTGGAATATGCAGCCAAGTTATTAAGGACAACCAAGTTGACCGTATCCGAGATTATGTTCAAATGTGGATTCTCTAATAAATCTTATTTCTATCGGGAGTTTTTAAAGCAATACGGTGTATCTCCCAAGGATTACCGGAATCAATAGATAAATCCTGCCAATCTGTCATTCAGATAGCAATTTGTATTTCTCATTACCAAAAAATGCCGCTTGTAGATTACTGCAAGCGGCATTTTCTTTATCTAAATCATCCGAGATTTATCTATCCATCCGTAGATTAATAGTTTTCCTTCTTCACCTCGAAATAAGCCTGTGGATGCAGACATGCCGGGCAAACTTCAGGAGCTTCCTTACCGATTTCAATGTAACCGCAGTTACGGCATTGCCATACCACTTCGCCTTCTTTAGCGAATACAGTCATATTTTCGATGTTGTTCAGGAAGGCAAGATATCTTTCTTCGTGACCTTTTTCAGCGATAGAGATATTGCGATACATAGCAGCAATCATCGGGAAACCTTCCTGTTCTGCCACGTCAGCAAAGTGAGGATAATCCAATGACCATTCTTCATGTTCACCAGCTGCGGCAGCGCGAAGATTCTCAAGTGTATTACCAATTACACCAGCCGGATAGCTAGCAGTAATTTCTACCATACCGCCCTCGAGAAACTTAAACATACGTTTCGCATGTTCTTTTTCCTGATCAGCTGTTTCTGTGAAAATGGCAGCAATTTGTTCGTAGCCTTCTTTTTTAGCTGCACTTGCGAAATAAGTGTAACGCATTCTTGCCTGTGATTCTCCTGCAAATGAAGTCAACAGATTTTTCTCTGTTTGAGTTCCTTTAATACTCTTAGCCATAATTCTATTTATATTTTAAATTGGTTGATTACCAAACGTAACTTGTCGTACTATTTATAACGCTATTTGAATTTAAACCCAAACTGGTTTCTTGTCTAAAGAATTATTCGAAAGAAACGTTTATGGCGGACCTGATGGCCGGCATCATCGTAGGTATCGTGGCGCTTCCACTGGCTATCGCTTTCGGTATCGCTTCGGGAGTTTCGCCCGAAAAAGGTATTATCACCGCTATCATTGCGGGATTCATCATTTCCCTGTTGGGAGGCAGCAAAGTCCAGATCGGCGGCCCTACGGGAGCATTTATCGTCATTATCTATGGCATCATACAACAATACGGCGAGGCCGGACTGATTGTAGCCACGCTAATGGCGGGCGTACTCCTTGTATTATTAGGAGTGTTCAAGCTGGGAGCGGTCATCAAATTCATTCCTTACCCTATCATCGTCGGATTTACCAGCGGTATCGCCGTCACTATTTTCACGACCCAGATTGCCGATATTTTCGGTTTATCTTTCGGAGACGAGAAAGTGCCGGGAGACTTTGTCGGAAAGTGGATGATTTATTTCCGTCACTTCGATACGATCAACTGGTGGAATACCATCGTTAGTATTGTCAGCATTATTATTATCGCCATCACTCCGAAGTTCTCAAAGAAAATTCCCGGCTCGCTGATTGCCATCATCGTAGTCACGGTGGCCGTTTATCTGATGAAAACTTTCGGAGGAATCGATTGCATCCAGACAATCGGCGACCGCTTCACCATTAAATCGGAGTTGCCCGATGCCGTTGTGCCTGCGTTGGATTGGGAAGCTATCAGGGAATTGTTTCCGGTGGCTATCACCATTGCCGTATTGGGAGCTATCGAATCTTTGCTGTCGGCCACTGTAGCCGATGGTGTGATAGGCGACCGCCACGATTCCAATACAGAATTGATTGCACAGGGGGCAGCCAATATCATAGCTCCGCTGTTTGGAGGTATTCCCGCCACCGGAGCCATCGCCCGTACCATGACGAATATCAACAACGGAGGCAAGACACCGATAGCCGGAATCATCCATGCAGTAGTATTGTTGTTGATTCTGCTCTTCCTGATGCCACTCGCACAATATATCCCGATGGCATGCTGCGTTCTCTTTATGAAACGTGTCATGGAGACTACCGAAATCTCGGTGATTACCGATGAGATTGACCCGAATAAAGAATCGGATATTGCCGTACACGAAGAAAACCTGATGATTCCCAAAGGCATAGAGGTATACGAAATCAACGGCCCTTATTTCTTCGGTATCGCTACCAAGTTTGAAGAGACAATGACACAGCTGGGAGACCGCCCAAAAGTACGTATCATCCGTATGCGCAAGGTTCCGTTTATCGACTCCACAGGTATTCATAACCTGACTGCTCTCTGCGAAATGTCGCAGAAGGAAAAGACTACCATTATTCTTTCGGGAGTCAACAAGAACGTGCATAATGTACTGGAAAAAGCCGGATTCTACGAGTTGCTGGGAAAAGAGAATATCTGTCCGAATATCAATGTAGCATTGGAAAGAGCAAAGAGCCTGGTAGAATAACACTGTTTATCAGCTACTTGCAAGCCATATATGCCGTACATATTGGACATATAGATCCAATGTGTACGGCATATATGTCCTACGTGTAGGATCTATATATCCAATACGCTGAATCTATATGCCCAACAAGCGGGGTATATAGATTTATCACGTGGGCTGAACAAAACCCTATTTGAAACTAAAAGTTTCACACTGGGAAACAAAGTCTTTCACACCGAGAAACGGATTGTTTCAAGCAATGAAACACTTTTTGAAACTAATATTCCATAATCCGGTGTATTTATGAGTTCACTTTTTATAAGTGCAAACAAAGATACCCTCTTTCCGCTACTTTCACAAACAAATGATTTTAAAAATGTTCTCTGCCCTGATACTCTTCCAACAGGAATTCATAATGAGTACTGCAAGAAGTGATAGATAAGATTTGGAGTTTAAATAAAGGCTTGTTCGTCTCTTTTATTTTCAAGGCTTCTATTGTAGATACATGTATATCAAAAAGAAACATCACCGGCTAATTACCAGAGCAGGGAAGTGAAGTAGGAGAATCAGTTTTCCCTACCTTTATTAAATCTATGACATAAGTTCCACAAGCTTTTCAAGCGATTGCACATGATACTTCTCAATAACCTCAATGCATTGATGAAGATAATCTTCGGGCACTTCCACCCCATTCCATTTGTACCAACGCTTCACCATTTCAAAACCTGCATGGTGCTTCTTTGCGATATTCCAGATGGTGATGATGTCATCTTGTCCTTTTCTTAATTTTAACCGCTTCAATTCAAGTACTCCCTTGTAGATTTTGATTTCTTCATCATAGATGAGCTGTTTCCTCAACGTCAGTTCATCATCTCCCAGAAAAGTGACATGGGTCATGAGTCGTCGTTCGTCACTGAACTCGGCTACAGCGATGCCATGGTCGGAAACAATGAAATAACCGCCATTCTCCCTGCGAGTATACAAGACATCCAGATTATTATACACAAAGTAATCAAACAGACTTTTCCCTTTGAGGTCTATTTGATAATGGTCAATGTAGCGCTCCTTGTATCGTTGCATGAAGTGTGCCGTGTAATGCATTACTATATTGGAAGACTTGAAACCTGTTATTTGGATATAGCCATTGCTTGAAGTGCCGATAACGGGAGCATAAGCTTGAAATGCCAAAGCATGCATATACGAATTGTATCTCCCCTCTATCGTCCATACATTTCTTCGGGTGGTGGTGATAGTCATACGTTGGGGCGCCATAGGAAATGGACTCATCATCGTTGCTTTCTTACGAACCTTATCTATAAACATGTTCGCTTTGGTCGATATTGCAATGAGGTCCTTATGTGCTTCGGCATATAGTTCCTCCCGGCTCATACTTGTCAGATACATACTTGTTTTTTTACAGGAGACAAAGGTAGCATTTATCTCCAGACCGGACATCATCCGTCGGATTGTTTTTTTTGAAAGTTGGATATACTGAATGTAAACCAGCCCCGGTTCTTCATTTGAGACATCTTGCCAGACCCGCAAGAAATCACTTTTGGTGATTTTTAAGCTTATCGGCTGCAAGCCAATTCACTGTATATTAACCGATTAAACAAACGGGCTGCCACAGAATCACTTCTCCGGCAGCCCTTCTTTCATTAAATTAGAAAACAGAGAGTATGATACAGTTTATTCCTGACCTCCCCCTAAAGCACGGTATAGGTTAATTAAACTTTGTATTTCAGTAAAATGATTGGCCGTCTGCGATAGTTGCGCACTAAGCAATGACTGCCGGGAGGTAAGCACTTCCAGATAGGTCGTATTACCATGCTCCATCAACAGAGAAGTGCTTCGCAGAGCCGTTTGCAGGGAAGTGATCTGTTTATCCAGCAAGATTCTTTTTCCCTGACTGGTTTGATAGGCAATCAAAGCATCATTCACCTCACTACCGGCATTGAGCAACGTTTGCTGAAAGCCGAGAGCCGCTTCTTCCTGTTGCGCACGGGCAATGCGGTATTGTGCCATCACCTGCCCTCTGTTAAAGAGCGGCTGCGTAAGCGAACCTACCGCCGACGCGAGAAACTTGCCCGGATTGATAATCATCGCCCCGGCGGAGTTTGTCCATCCGGCGCTTCCGCTCAAGGTGATGGAAGGATAGAAAGCCGAACGTGCCGCATTGGTGCCATAGAACGCCGCTTCCAGCGTCCGCTCTGCCGAGCGGACATCCGGACGGGAAGAAAGCATCCGGACAGGAATCCCTATCGAGAAGTCAGTAGGAAACTGTTGCTTTGCCAATATACCACGCTCATAGTTGCGTGGCGTCTCCGCCAATAATAAGGCAAGACTATTCTCCACCTGACTAATCTGCTGCTGCAAATCGAGGACCGAACCCTGCACCTGATAATAGGCAGCCTCCATCTGCGACACAGCCGATTCGTTTGCCAACCCCGCATTCATCAATGCACGGGTAGACGCAACGGTTTCTTTCCATGCCTCTTCCGTCTGACGGGAGATGTCGAGTTGTTCGTCCAGCATCAACAGGGTATAATAGGTATTGGCTATACCTGCTATCAACTGTGTACGGACTGCCTGACGGTAATCTTCGCTTTGAGCATAAAGTGCTTTCGCCTGTTTCTTGGAGTTGCGCATACGCCCGAAAACGTCCAACTCCCAACTGGCAGTAACGGGCAACGAATAAGCCTGCGTAGCCTTCTGCGTATCGAAACTGCTCACTGTTCCCTGCGGAGCAAGAGCAAAAGCGGGCAGAAAAGCAAGTTTGGCGGACATCAGTACGGCCTGTGCTTCTTCCACACGGAGCTGGGCAGACTGATAATCGGTATTGGTCTGCAATCCCACTTCGATGAGGGATTGCAGATAAGGATCGGTGAAGAGTTCCCGCCAGTCCATATTACCCAGACCGGCAGTGTCTTCGGTCACCACTTCCCCACCGTACAGATCGTCGGGAACGACAGTGGCGGGTTCGTATTTGGTATAGATGCCACAACCGCTCAACGACAGACTGATGGCAACTAATGTGATGATATTCTTCTTCATTCTTTCTTTCATTTATTTACGTTCGCGTTCAACTTCACTCTTTTCTTTCTCTAAAAGCACCTGCACATCTGGTTCCTCTTCCATCGGTTTGCGGATTTTCTCCTGCAAAAACTCAAAGATGATGTAGAAAACCGGAACGACAAAGAGCAATGCCAGTGTCCCGACTGCCATACCGCCCACAACACCCGTACCCAGCGAACTGTTACCATTGGCACCTGCACCGGAAGAGAACATCAGCGGAAGCATACCGAAGATCATCGTCAACACCGTCATCAGGATAGGACGCAAGCGGACTTGTGCGGCAGAGTAGGCAGACTCCACAATACCCATTCCCTTGCGGCGACGTTCTATGGCGTACTCCGTAATCAGAATGGCTGTCTTAGCCAGCAAACCGATCAACATAATCACACCTGTCTGCAAATAGATATTATTCTCCAACCCGAGTATTTTAGCGAAAAGGAACGACCCCATCAGCCCGAACGGCACGGAGAAGATAACGGCAAACGGTATGAGGAAACTCTCGTAAAGACAGGCCAGAATCAGATAGATAAGGAAGATACAGATGGCGTAAATGAAAACCGTCTGCGCACCACCGCTACTTGCTTCTTCGCGTGCCATACCACCATATTCATATCCGTAACCTGCCGGCAAAGATTGCGCAGCCACTTCTTCAATCACTTTCTGCACCTCGCCGGAGGAGTAACCGTCGGCAGGATTCACATTGGCGGTGATGGTGCTGTAAAGATTGAAACGGTTGGCCGTTTCCGGTCCCAGCACTTGCTTCAGCGTCACGAACTGGCTCACCGGAGCCATCTGCGTACCATTGCGTACAAACATATTATTCAGCGCCTGCTCGTCGAGGCGGTATTCAGGCGAAGCCTGCATCATCACACGATATACTTTACCATACTGGTTATAGTTGGAGATATACGCGCCACCGCAATAACTGCCCACCGCATCGAGCACCGCACTCGGCGAAATTCCCGCACGCTTACATTTGGCAGCGTCCACTTCCACCGATATCTGCGGGAAGTTGATAGCATACGATGTATACGCCATCGCTACCTCCGGACGCTCGTTCAAAGCACCGAGGAACTGTATAGCCGCCTCATAGAACGTAGCCAGTTCTCCACCCGTCATGTCCTGAAGGTTCAGTTCGAGGGAGTTACCCATACCGTAACCCGGAATCATGGCAGGCTGGAAGCTGAATATCTGTGCTTCCTTTATAGACTGGAATTGTCCGTTGAGGCGGGACACCACAGCATCCGAGCTATGCTCCTTGCCCTTTCGCTCGCTCCAGTCTTTCAGGCGGATAATCATCGTACCGTACGAAGTTCCCTGACCGGATATCAGTCCGTATCCTGCTACGCGGGCATAGTGTTCTATTTCGGGCGTATCTTTCAGGATATTTTCCAGGCGGTCCATCACTTTCGTGGTTTCTTCGAGCGTGCTTCCCGGTGAAATGCTGACATTCACCATAATGACACCCTGGTCTTCCTGCGGCACAAGTCCCGTTTTAGTGGTACTCATCAGGTAAACCAGCAAGGCAACGGCAACAGCCAGTGAAGTCCACACCATCCAGCGATGGCGGATGAAGAACATCACACCTCTCTTATATTTTCCCAATACGGCATTGAACGAAGCATTGTAAGCTGCACGTACCCGTCCGTTGATGCTCTTGGCGCTCTTCGTTCCGTCCGACGGACGCATCATAATGGCGCACAAAGCGGGACAGAGCGTCAAAGCCGAAATCATCGAAATACCTACGGCAGTTGCCATCGTGATACCGAATTGTGTATAGAACACGCCCGAAGTACCTCCCATGAAGGTTACAGGAATAAACACAGCCATAAATACACAGGTACAGGAGACAATAGCCATCGTCACGTCGCCCATTGCATCTTTCGTGGCAAGGTAAGGAGACTTATACCCGGCATCGAACTTGGATTGCACGGCCTCCACCACCACAATGGCATCATCCACCACCGTACCGATGGCAAGCACCAGCGCAAACAGTGTCAGGATGTTCAGACTGAAGCCCGCAGCCACCAGACAGGCAAACGTACCCACCAACGACACAATGATAGAGATGGAGGGAATCAGCGTACTCTTCAGATCCTGCAAGAAGAAATAGACCACGAGGATGACCAGAATGATGGCGATAATCAACGTCTCCACCACGTTGTGTATGGAAGCGAAAAGGAAGTCATTGGAACTCATCATCGTGACGAACTCCGTTCCTGCGGGCAGATTCTTCTCCATCCGCTCTATCTGCGCAGTGATTTCTTTGTTGACAGCGGTAGCATTGGAACCAGCTGTCTGGAATATCATATAAAGAACGGCAGGCTGACTGTCCATCTCACTGCGGAAACTATACGTCATCGTACCCAACTCCACCTCTGCCACATCTTGCAGGCGAAGTATGGAACCGTCTTCCCGCGAACGGACAACCGTGTTCCGGAATTCTTCCACGCTTTTGAGGCGTCCGCGATATTTCATTGTAAACTGGAAAACATTCTTCGAACTCTCGCCCAGTGAACCGGTGGGAGCTTCGATGTTCTGCTCACCCAATATGGCGGTAATGTCCGACGGAACCAGTCCGTATTGCGCCATCCGTTCCGGTTTCAGCCAGATACGCATACTGTACGTATCGCCCAGCTCCATCACGTCTCCCACTCCCTCGATACGTTTAATCTGGGGAATGACATTGATGTCCAGATAATTGGCGAGGAACGTCTGATCGTATCGACCGTCCGTGCAGACCAAAGCACCAATCTGCAAGAAGCTGGTCTGCCGCTTCATCGTGCTGACGCCGACTTTCGTTACTTCAGCCGGAAGCAATCCCTGCGCTTTCGCCACACGGTTTTGCACGTTGACTGCCGCCATATCGGGGTCTGTTGCCCTGCTTGAAATAAACTTGTATAATAGCCAAACCTGCATTGGAAGCACTGGAACTGATATACATCATGTCTTCCACACCGTTGATACTCTCCTCCAGTGGCATGATGACACTGTTCATCACTGCCTCGGCATCGGCACCCGTATAACTGGCAGTTACATATACCGTTGGAGGCGCAATGTCAGGATATTGCTCCACCGGCAGCGTGAAGAGCGAAATAAGCCCTATGGCCAGAATCAGGACAGAGATGGAGATAGCCATCACCGGCCGTTTTATAAACACATTTCCTTTCATAATCAATCTCCTTCTTATTTAACTTGCGTGCCTTCGCGCACCAGTCCGGCGCCTTCCGATACGATTTCATCACCTGCTTTCAGTCCGTCCAGCACCACATATTCGCGCCCGTCATTGTTTTCGGCCACTGTTATCAGGGTAGAGACAGCCTTCCCGTCCACTACCTTATATACAATCGTCTTATCCTGCATCTTCACGGTGGCCGTCTGCGGAATGGCGATACAGTCTTTATAAATGCTCGGCACTACCACCGTGCCCGAGGCTCCGCTATGAAGCAACAGCGATTCGTTGGGAAACACCACGCGCGCCACCACAGTACCCGTTTGCCGGTCGATGACGCCACTGATGGATTCGATGACACCTTTCTTGTCATAAACCGAATTATCATTGAGGCGCAATTCCACTTCCGGCATGTTCTTCAAGGCTTCGTCCATGTCGCCATACTGGCGGGTGAGGGCAAGCAACTGATTCTCGGTCATGGAGAAATAGACATACATATCCGAATTGTCGCTGACCGTAGTAAGCGGATAGGGCATATTGGCACTTACCAATGCGCCTGCACGATAAGGCAATGCACCTACGACTCCGTCACTGGGACTTTTCACTTCGGTATAAGAGAGATTGTTGCGGGCACTGATCTCCTGGGCTTCGGCCTGCGACAGTTGAGCTTTGGCGGTGAGATAAGAATTCTCGGCCGTTTTCAGGCTGAATTCCGAAACTACTTTCTGCGCATACAGTTCTTTGTTGCTCTTGTAGGTCAGTTCGGCAGTACCCAGTGCGGCACGTGCTGCTTCCACATTGGCAGTGGCGGTTTTCAGTGCGGCCTTGTAAGGCACTTGGTCGATAATGAAAAGCGATTGCCCGCGGCGTACTTTTTGCCCTTCGGTCACACAGAGTTTCTCAATCGTTCCCGACACCTGCGGATAAATATCAATATCCTGCCGCCCACGTATGCTCGCCGAATAGGAAGAAGAAAATTCCTTATCCACCGCTTCTATCTGCATTACTGCATAAGAAGAAGATTTCACTCCCGCATCCGATGCCTGCTTGCAAGATGCCATCC
>PPYF01172311.1_pt1 | contig 11864 bp, 11 predicted proteins | sample 1559871 | NCBI WGS metagenome assembly PPYF01 (sample SAMN08240021, study PRJNA423297) | Human gut metagenome, whole genome shotgun sequencing project. | reverse complement strand
GGCCAATACCGACCCTAACCGCTGCGCCATTCTGTGCGCCAATCTCGGCGGCGACACCGACACCATTGGGGCGATGGCAACGGCGATTTGTGGCGCGCTGCACGGCGTGGAGGCCATCGAGCCAGCGCTGAAAGACGAGCTGGACGCGGTAAACCAACTGGACTTCATGCGCTATGCCACCGCGCTGGCGCGCTATCGCCAGCAGCGGGAGGCGGTATGAACACAACGCGCCTGCGGGCGTTGCTGCCCGATTTAACCCGCCGCCAGCCGGTGACGGTCGTGGGCGCTGCGGTCATTGATGTGATTGCCGATGCTTACGCGCTGCCCTGGCGTGGCTGCGATATTGAGCTTAAACAGCAAGGCGTCAACGTCGGCGGCTGCGCGCTCAATATCGCCGTCGCTTTAAAGCGTCTGGGGATTGAGGCCAGTAATGCCCTGCCCCTCGGTCAGGGCGTATGGTCAGACATTATTCGTCATCGCATGGCGAAAGAGGGGTTACACAGCCTGATCGACAACGCAGAGGGAGACAACGGCTGGTGTCTGGCGCTGGTAGAACCGGATGGCGAACGCACGTTTATGTCGTTCAGCGGCGTTGAGAACCAATGGAATGCCGACTGGCTGGCGCAGTTGACAATTCCGCCCGACAGTTGGATCTACTTTTCCGGTTATCAATTCGCCTCGCCATGCGGCGAACTGCTGGTGAGCTGGCTGGAAGGGTTAGAGCGCGTGACGCCGTTTATCGACTTCGGGCCGCGAATCGGCGACATTCCCGACCCGCTAATGGCGCGGATTATGGCCTGCCATCCGCTGGTATCGCTGAACCGTCAGGAGGCAGACATTGCTGCCGAACGGTTTGGCTTTAGTCATGAACCTAACGCGTTTGGCGCCGCCTGGCTTGCGGCGTTTGCCTCACCGGTTATTGTCCGCCACGATAAAGACGGAGCATGGTATTTCAGCCAGCAATCATCCGGCTGCGTGCCCGCATTTGCCACAACGGTCGTCGATACCATTGGCGCGGGAGACAGCCACGCGGGAGGCATGCTGGCCGGGCTGGCATCCGGCTGGGCGCTTGCAGACGCGGTGCTGCTGGGGAACGCGGTCGCCTCCTGGGTGGTAGGCCATCGCGGCGGTGATTGCGCGCCAACGCGCGAGGCGCTACTCCTCGCACACAAAAACGTATAGATCGCTGCGACAGTAGCTGATGCTGTATTCAATGGGCCGCTGTTGCTGGTCAAGCGCCACCTGCTTGATCACCAGCACCGGCACTTTGCTGTCCATCTGAATATGTGACTGAAATTCCGCATCCGGCATGCGCGCGCTGACGCGAGAGCGTGTACGTTGCGGGAAGATATGCTGGCTGCGGAAATAGTCATACAGCGAGATCCCGATGGCGTCCGCATCATGAATCAGGTGCGCAGGCACCCAGGACTCCTCAATGGACACCGCATCCTCATCCACATAACGGATACGTTTGAGCAAGAACACATCGCTGCCTGCGGCGATCGCCAGCTGCTGCGCCACCTCATCCGGGCATTTCACTACCCGCTTGTTGACCCACAGGGTATCCGGCTTTTTACCGCGCAATACCACCTGCTGCGAAAAACCGCGCGCCTCTTTCAGGGAATATTCGAAGATGTTGTTAATCTGCGTTCCGTAGCCACGGGCGCGGGTCACGACGCCTTCTTCTTCCAGCGCCTGCATTGCCTTGCGCACCGTAATACGCGAAACGCCGGTCAACTGGCTGAGATCGCGCTCGCCGGGCAAAATGTTGCCATGCTCAAGAATCCCGCTGCGAACGGCATTTTTGACCGTCTCGGCAAACTTCCTGTACAGCGGCGTGTTATCCACCGCGGCAATTCGTTCATTCAGTTGCGCGATAAGCCGGGTATGCGCTTGTTCCATTTATCTTTTTCCAGGCCGACAAGTCTGGGATCAGTATACTACCATTACCACCACGCGTGGAAATGATGTACCGGGCCAATCCCCTCGCCTACCTCCAGCGTATCCGCCTGGGCTAACGCCGCCGAAAGCCAGGTTTTTGCTTCCTGTACCGTATCGGCCCAGTTGTTATGGCGCGGGCGCAGCGCCGCCAACGCCGCCGACAGCGTACACCCGGTGCCGTGGGTATTTTTGGTCATCACCCGTGGGGCGGTAAAACGCTGCTCCCCTTCACGGGTAAAGAGCCAGTCCGGGCTTTGCGCATCATCCAGATGACCACCTTTCATCAGCACGGCGCCACAGCCCTGCGCCAGTAGCGCACGCCCTTGTTCCAGCATTTCCTGTTCCGTGCGGGCGTGCGGCGCATCCAGCAATGCCGCGGCCTCCGGCAGATTCGGCGTGATAATCGACACCTGCGGCAATAACCGGCTGCGCAACGTCTCCACCGCCGACGGAGAAAGCAGCGGATCGCCGCTTTTCGCCAGCATCACCGTATCCAGCACCACGTTTTGCACCTGGTGACGCTGCAAACGCTCTGCAACAGCTTCAACAATATCCGTTTCCGCCAGCATACCGATTTTGGTGGTGTCGATACGCACATCGCTGAAGACAGAATCCAGCTGCGCTGCGACAAAATCGGGCTCAATGCGGTACACCGACTGCACGCCGCGGGTATTTTGCGCCACCAGCGCCGTAATGACGGAGCAACCATACGCGCCCAGCGCCGAAAAGGTCTTCAAATCGGCCTGAATCCCGGCGCCGCCGCTTGGGTCAGTGCCTGCAATGGTTAACGCGTTAATCCGTTTCATACCTGCTCCTCCGCATTAAGGTGATACAGCGCATCAAGAAAAGCCGGAATAAAGCTCCCGGGCCCCTGACTGCGTTCGGCAGCAGACTGCCCGGCCTGTTTCATCCAGCTACAGGCTGACGCCACATTGTCCAGCGTATTTCCCGGCAGCGCGCAACTGGCCGCCACAATCGCAGATAAGGCGCATCCCGTCCCGACAACGCGCGTCATCAGCACATCGCCGCCGGTAACGCTGACGGTACGCTGCCCGTCGGTGACATAATCCACCTCCCCCGTTACCGCAACGACGGCCCCCGTCTGACGCGCCAGCGCCTGAGCGGCCGGTAACGCCGATACCGCCGTATCGGTGGTATCCACTCCACGCCCGCCCGCCGCTAATCCAGCCAGGGCGAGGATCTCCGAGGCATTGCCGCGTATTGCCCTGGGCTTAAGAGACAGCAGTTCCAGACAGAAACGGCGGCGATAATCGAGCGCGCCAACCGCCACGGGATCAAGCGTCCAGGGGGTTTTCGCTATATGGGCCTGCTCTGTCGCAGCGCGCATAGCCTCCGCGCGCGACCGGGTCAGCGTGCCGACGTTAATCAGTAACGCACTGGCGATAGCAGCAAACTGGCGCGCCTCTTCGGGCTCAATCACCATCGCCGGTGAGGCGCCTGATGCCAGTAATGTATTGGCGGTAAAGTTCTGCACGACGTCGTTCGTCATACAGTGGGTCAGCGGAGAAAGGATACGAAATTGTTGTAAGGTATGAGCCGCAAGCGTGCGGCTGTGCAGGTCAGGCTGCATGGTTCAGCTCCTGCCCGCGTGAAGAAGGGACACGAGCAGTGTCAGACTTCCCTACGCTGGCATTATCCAGATCAGGTAATACGGGTATATCTCAGCCCTTCGTGAAAAGGGGCACCCCGAGTCGTTGAAACCGAAGCATTTATTATGCATGTTTCGCCAACAGGATACTGGGTGCGTCAGGGGATGTAAATCAGCGAAATGCCGATATCGCTGGCTCCAGCTCAGGTCAGATAGTTCCCAAAACCGTCATTCGTGATGCGAACTGCCTACGGCATGTGTTGCTTGCGCACGCTTTCGTTTACACTTTTTACGAAATTATTGGCGTGATAACAAAATAGTTCTTGTCAGACTTGCTGCACAGTGAGAATGATACACGACTGATTTTTATGACCCGAATACGTGGAGAGTTTATGGGTATGAAGAATAAATTTTTAATGGGCGCACTGCTGCTGGCAACCAGCGCAGTCTGGGCCGCACCCGCCGCAACGGGGATTGATCAGTACGAATTGAGCAGCTTTGTTGCCGACTTTACCCATTTCAAACCTGGCGATACCGTTCCTGAGCTGTACCGCACCGACGAGTACAATATTAAGCAATGGAAGCAACGCAATCTGCCAGCGCCCGACGCAGGAACCCACTGGACCTATATGGGCGGCGCTTATGTACTGATTAACGACACCGACGGCAAAATTATCAAAGCCTACGACGGCGAGATTTTTTATCATCGGTAAAAAAAGCCCCCTCGAAAACGAGGGGGAATGGCTTTGTTTTTTATTACTGATAATCAACTCTAAAAATAACTTTACTTGATATTTCACCTGTCGTTGGTTTTCCACCGCCAGTAAGGGCATATTCTGCTGATACGGGAAATACATAGTCTGTTTCCAGACCAGAATATTTCGCGACTGAGAGCAAAACATTCCCCTTATGCAGTGTTACCGACTCAGAACCTCGAAATAATTTAAACCCGACATTTTTACTTCCAGTAGATATAGTGTTAAGCAATATCTGACCATTGGCGTCCCAATCACCATCAGATATTTTTACCGTAACAGGGTTACTTGCAATTCCATGTATACCATCGCATCGTAGTTTAATATCTTCACTCTTACTTCTTTTCCCATTCCCGACCAGCAACTCCTGTGTTGTTACATCTTCCATTTTTATGAAATAATGCGGAGATAAAAATTCACAGGTTGTTTTCCTGTGTTTAATAGATATATTCAAATCTACAATATAAGAACCCGCATCGCCAAACAACCAGCAACCAATAGACTCACATTTAGCCGTTGTTATTACAAAAGCATCCTTAACAGTAAGCGTATCATTCCCTTGAGTTGTTGGCACATTTTGACCTTCCAGTACATAATCAAATACCATTGGTACAACTTTATTTATTACAGCGACATCGTTATTTGCGCCAGAAATAAGTTCATGATTAAGATTAGAAACTGGAAATGATGTACCAATATCAGACTTTACTTTAAATCGAATGCCATTAACGGCATATGTTTCGTGCATAATATTATCATAAAAATTCATTCTATCTGAAGATAATCGACATTTAAAATCTTTTGTGAAACTTAACAAAACACTACTCTGAGCCGTGTTTTTTTCAGGGGAAAATTCAACATTAAGAACAATCCGTTCACTTTTATCTCCATTGCTCAACCGACACGCACTAAAGGAAGAAAAAGAAACAAGGAATACACATAGCAATAGATACGGCCACATTCCATTCACCTCACCGACAAATATAAACTTTACTTTCATCAATCTCTTTATCGAAGGTGATTGAACATGAAAGTCCCTGTTGTTTATCGACCGCCACACTAACTTCTGGCGGAATCTCATTGGTGCGAATAAAGAGCTGACTTCCCTGGCCGACCACGCCAATATTATGCCCGTGCGTATCCTCGACCTCGTAGCCAAAGATTAGCGGCGAGCCGTCGGGACGTTGCGCCCGAATAAACCACGGCTTCCGTTGGTCGGTGTCAAACGTTGTCAGTATCACTGCCCCACGGTATGGCGCGGTAATCTTCCGATTACCACGTAATTCCGTTTCACTATTACTTTGTGAAACATCCAGCATCAGGTGGTTTTCACGGTATGGCGTCAGGCTGTCATAGATCACCACGCCATTACGGTTAGTGGTGCGGTATTTCTGTCCATTCGCATAAGCGCCTTCTAATCCCGGTGCCTGCATTATCGCAAACGTCTCCGAAAGACGATTCGCCAGGTTCACACCGCCGGACCAGGCCACCACGCCTCCCGAAATACTGCCGCTACTTTGCGTATATTTAGACGACTGACTGTAACTGCCGTTTAATGTCGCCACAGGCGCATTCCACGTCAGGTTTGTCCCCGCGGTGGTCTCGCGGTTCTGTCGCTGATGGCTAAGGTTCACGCCATAAGTAAACTGATCGCGAGCGCCCGTCGTACCAGACAATCCGGTATTGTTGGAGGCAAAGCCATCATCATCAAAGGTGGTTGAGTTAGACACATATAAAGACCGACGCGGCGAGGTAATATCATCTCCCCAGTCAAATGGAATCGAAATAAAGATATTAAAACGCTTGTCTTCATGATGATCTTCATCATATGTCTGGCTGGCAGAAAACGTATAGCTGATGCGCTGCCACTGGCTGGAATAGCTCAGTTGATAATCTTTACTGTTACCACTGCGTCCCCAATAATCACGCCATAACGTACTTAAGGAAAACGATCCCCATCCTTCTGGCAAGGTCTGGTTGACGTTGGCGGAAAAACTGTTTTTACGCCCAAAATCATTCTGGTAGTAATCAGTAATGTCATAGACATCATTCTCATCGCGACGGTAGTTATTTTTATTATTGGCCCAGACATGATCGTTAAAAGTACGGTACTCGCGTGACGAGTAGCGGTATGCCGCCAGACCAAAGCGGGTCGCCGTTTGCGTCAAATATTTGTTATAGGCAATCTGATAGCTCTGACCGTCAAAAACATCGCCATTATCCTGTTTGCTATGAGACTTCGTCGCATCCACGGAAATTGCGCCAATACGGGTATTCCATCCTGTCCCGAGCGTAAAAGCATTGTAATCATCCGCCAGCATTGTGCCGCCATAAAGCGTCAGCAAATTATTCAGGCCATACTGATAACTGATTTGCGCAAAATCCGTTTGATGACTCGCTCCCTCAATGTGGCTTCGCCCGGCGGCAAAGTCATACTTCGAAACGCCGGGTTGCAGCATGTTAGGGACAGCGGCATACGGTACGAGGTAGGTAGTGACTGAGCCGTCAGCCTCTTTCACGCTCACATCAAGATCCGCACCGCCTCCCGCAAGCTGTAAATCAGCGATAGAAAATGGCCCTGGCGGCACCTCTTTCTGATAGACCACAAAACCGTTCTGCTCAATGGTGACCAGCGCATTACTTTGTGCAATCCCCTGCACCAGCGGCGTAAAGTTTTGCTTCGAGTTCGGTAACATCTGCATATCCCGATACAGACGTACACCGCTAAAACGCACAGAATCAAAGATATCTGATGAGGTATACATATCCCCGGCACGCAGCGTACCCAGAATCTGCGGGATTCCCCGCTCAAGAAAAAGCGTATTGCTTTTCCACTCTCCACGGTTGGAGTCAGATTTGCTGTAACTGGCATCCGAATGCAATTGCCACCCCAGCAAATTTAGCCCACTGTTAAAACGGACATAGGTGCTTTTACTGTTGCCGGACTCTTTATAATCACTGTAATACTGACTAGCATAATATGACGTATAAAAAGCATTAATTCCGCGATCCCAGTTTTCTGGTGGCACATATCCCTGCTCCAGTTCTTCCACGTATGCCTGCGGTACGCTGAGGTTCAGACGAAACGTACCGATATCCCACGCGTAGCTCCCGCCTTGCACCGCCTGTTTCAACAATAAGCACTCCCCCGCATTATTCAATGCTTCTGTATTAATGCCTAAACGAGTGAATATCTCACGGGACAGGCAGGTATCATCCGGGTTATCTTTAACAATAACCTCATATTTCCCCCGCCATTGCTGGTTGACATAAATATCGATGTCATATTGCCCGGATAACGGTTGGCTATCATCCAGACGGAAGTCAGACACTTTCTCGCCTTTCATTCCCCCCATCATAAAATGGGTGTCAAAGGTTTCTTCTGCCGCATAAGCATTCATTCCGGGCAGCAACAGTAATATCGCCGAAGCAAGCGGGGTCATCCTTAACATAACCGACTCCTGTCATTTTACGCTTACACGATCGCTGATATAATTACCGTAATCATCAATAATGGTCAGACTATATTGGCTGGCGTTAACATTTTTTAATGGTACGTCCTGACTGGATAAGGGAGCGACCATGATGCTTTCATTATTTATTTTGACATTACTGGCTTTCACCTCACTTACGGTGATCCAGTTGGCGGCATCATTTCTGATTGTAAACGTTTTACCGCTCCGTTTAATCGCCAGTTTCTGAAAAGTACTTTTATTAACTGGAGCAATACCTTTTGGTCGATAAAACAGCTTAATACGGTTTTGCATAGCAAACTTAAGCACATTCTTTCCGGCGCTTTCTGGATTATTCGGTGGAATATCCAGCACATTCAGGAAAAAAAGACTCTCTTTATTACCGGGTAATATATTCGGCATAGCTTTAATCTTTAACTGCTGGCCGGAATCACTGGCTACCTTTGCAACCGGTGGCGTAAGCAGAAACGGCACCTGGATTTTCTCCGGCGGTAGCGACGTGTCGCCATCATCAATCCACGACTGCACCAGTGAAGAACGTCCCCCCTGGTTCATTAACTGTACCAGCACTTCTTTTTTCTCTGCCGGGTAGATAATGCGAGTACCGTAAATTACAACACCAGCATGGACGGGCAGTACAGATGTGATTAAAAAAGCAGTAAAAATCCCTTTCATTTTATACTTGCCCTCCTTTAGTAAACAGCCGGTGCTTCCACCGGCATCACAATTAATCGGCAGAAACTGAAATAGTCAGGACAGATGACAGATCCCCTGCTATAACCGCAGTAGAACTATCAAGTCGCGCATATTGGGCTTTAAAATCCAGGGTATACTCCTCTCCATCTCCAGTAGAAACTGGAGTGAGTTCACCTGATATATCCGTTTCTTGATCATTCGTGATAGGTTTATTTCCCAGCTTTAGATTAAACCCAACCCCTTCGGCACCTCCGCTACTCTTTTTAAGCACACCAGACGCATTAAAGACTCCATTTGTAATTCTTATCGTTTTCAAACCAGAACCTACAGGACATACTATTTTCATAGCCGTCTGAGTTCCTTCTTCTGCACCAACCGTCTCTCCGGCACTTAGCCCTGAAAAACGAGAGGCATCAACACCAGGTAATACAATGCGGCTATCATCAAGACCATTTTTGAAATAACAGGAGCTATTTATAACTTCACCTTCTATTGTTAACGTTCCTGTTTCTAATTCCGCCGCAAAAACCCCGGCACTCATAAAAATAGCAGACAATACGGAGGCAGCAATAATTGAACGTTTCATAGTATCTTCCTTAATAAATGAATTTCTATTTGTTAAGAGGGATTAACTCTTGAAACTAAATTCTCACACACAAAACGTTATCGCAATGTAAACGTGTTGTTTTGTTGATTTAAAACAATTTACAGAATGCAATATAATTACAACAAATAAGTTGTACTAATTATCATTTTTAGAATTTATTAATAATCGTGATTTATCATTAAATACATTCAAAATATAAATAAAAAAGCCCACATCATTCATGAAAATGATGTGGGCTTTCTCGTATTCACGTTATTTTAGTCGTAGCGGTTTAAGACTATCTGGCGAGCAGAGCCTCCAGGCAGAGTGATAACTTCCGTTACAACGCCTCTGACCGGCATTGAGGCCGTTTCTCCTGCGTTTGTCAGATAGGTGTTATTACCGCAACGCTGTTGCAACTGAGTATCCACAACGTCAGCGTGACAGGTGGGGGTCGTGACGCTTCCGCTAATCGTGAGCGTCGCGGTATCAGAGGCAAAAACAGGAGAACTCATTCCATAAGCCAGAACTATAATTCCCATCAGCAAAGGATTCTTCATGTTTAGCGTTAATCCTGTCGTAAAAGAGAGCACAGCACAGTTTATCTTCACGGGAAATTATGCTCGCTGGTTCATTGTAAGACCAATCGAGATAATAAATTAATAAGATAGCTATGATCAATTCAAATGATGTATTTGGCGATTTTTTAAGAAAAGCGCCCAAATAATGAAGGGAAAATAAATAATAGCGTGATGATTATTTCATTAATATATTCACCGCATCAATATATTTATGATGCGGTGAATAGCAGTCATCCTGACGGTTCAGGCGAAATTAAACCGCGCGGAAAGCTATTTCTCCGGGAATAACCTCACCCTGCCAGTACAGTTGCGCCGCAACGCGCCCTGCCAGCTCGCGGTATATCGCGGTAAACTCACTGTCGGGACGGCTGATTACCGTCGGCGTTCCGCGATCGAGATCTTCACGCAGGCTGATATGCAACGGCATCTGCCCCAGCAGTTGCGTACGGTACTGCTCGGCCAGTTTCTGTGCGCCGCCGGTGCCAAAAATTGGCTCATGGTGACCGCAGTTGCTACAGATATGCATACTCATGTTTTCAACAATCCCGAGCACCGGTACTTCGACCTTCTCGAACATCACTATGCCTTTTTTGGCATCAATAAGCGCGATGTCCTGCGGCGTGGTAACGACAACCGCGCCTGTCACCGGAATGTTCTGCGCCAGCGTCAATTGAATATCACCGGTTCCCGGCGGCATATCCAGTACCAGGTAATCCAGATCCGGCCACAACGTTTCCTGCAACATCTGCATCAGCGCTTTGCTGGCCATCGGGCCGCGCCATACCATCGCATTGTCATCCGTCACCAGATAACCGATGGAGTTGGTTGCCAGACCGTGAGACATAATCGGCGCCATATGGGTGCCGTCCGGCGAAGTTGGGCGCTGATTCTCAGCCCCCAGCATGGTCGGGATAGACGGGCCGTAGATATCGGCATCCAGAATACCGACTTTCGCCCCTTCCGCCGCCAGCGCTAACGCCAGGTTAACAGCGGTAGACGATTTTCCCACGCCGCCTTTACCGGAACTGACGGCGATAATGTTCTTCACGCCGTTAATGCCAGGCTGATTTTTAACGCGCTTCAGCGTCGCGATGTTATGCGACAGCTTCCAGTCAATGGCTTTCGCGCCCGTAATCCGCAGTAAATCGGCGCTGCATTGCTCTTTTAACACCTCAAACGCGCTGTGCCAGACAAACGGCATGACCAGCTCAACGTGCAGCGTGTCATCCAGCCAGGCGACATGGTGCAACGCTTTCAACGTCGTCAGGTTATGCTTCAGGGTTGGGTGCTGAAAATTCGCCAGCGTCCCGGCAACCATTGCGCGCAGGGTCTCTGGTGATTTAGCCTGGGATTGTGCGTTCATCCCGACTCCTTTTTATCGTTATGAAAAGTACAATTGTAACTTTCTAGTTTACTCCTGCGGTAATAATTATTCATTTATGGTTTGATCCCCTTATTTCTTGGCGTAGTTATTACCTTTCAGGTAACATCAGAACCCCCTTTTACTAGAGAAGAAGTAATACCTACTATGACTCAAGTCGCGAAGAAAATTCTGGTAACGTGCGCGCTGCCGTACGCCAACGGCTCCATCCACCTCGGCCATATGCTGGAGCACATCCAGGCTGATGTCTGGGTCCGTTACCAGCGAATGCGCGGCCACCAGGTCAACTTCATCTGCGCGGACGACGCACACGGCACCCCTATCATGCTGAAAGCACAGCAGTTGGGGATTACGCCAGAGCAGATGATTGGTGAAATGAGTCAGGAGCATCAGACTGATTTCGCAGGCTTTAACATCAGCTATGACAACTACCACTCAACGCACAGCGAAGAGAACCGCGAGCTGTCCGAGCTGATTTACACCCGCCTGAAAGAGAACGGTTTCATTAAGAACCGCACCATCTCTCAGCTCTACGATCCAGAAAAAGGCATGTTCCTGCCGGATCGTTTTGTAAAAGGCACCTGCCCGAAATGTAAGTCTCCAGATCAGTACGGCGATAACTGCGAAGTGTGCGGCGCGACCTATAGCCCGACCGAGCTTATCGAGCCGAAATCCGTGGTTTCCGGCGCTACGCCGGTGATGCGCGACTCTGAGCACTTCTTCTTTGACCTGCCCTCTTTCAGCGAAATGTTGCAGGCGTGGACCCGCAGCGGCGCGTTGCAGGAGCAGGTGGCGAACAAAATGCAGGAGTGGTTTGAATCCGGCCTGCAACAGTGGGATAT
>PPYF01028541.1_pt1 | contig 11864 bp, 13 predicted proteins | sample 1559871 | NCBI WGS metagenome assembly PPYF01 (sample SAMN08240021, study PRJNA423297) | Human gut metagenome, whole genome shotgun sequencing project. | reverse complement strand
CGTCCGTAGAGCGGTCGGCGATGTCTTCTCGAAGCACATCAGCCGGAATGTCGAGAATGACCGCCATATCGGAAATTTTGAGGTAGATTGAGGCGTATTTCTCAATCTGCTGCAATTCGTTCTCTGAATAGGTCATGGAGTGGTACGCTGTGATTGGTTATTAAATCGTTGACCTGCTCGTGGAGCCGGTCGAAGATTGCTTTATCGGTGGAGATAAACGCCGATTCGTGGCGGTTGCCTCGGGTCAAGTTCTGCGAGGTAATTACAGAAACAGTATCTCCGGCTGCGGATTTCACCAACAAAATCTTACTGTGATTGTCAGCAAGATAGGTGCGCTCAATAACTTGGGTGATGAACGCCCAAAGTTTGAGGGTCTTGTTGGTAGCCTTGTGGTCGAGCACAAGGTTAATCCGGCTCACACGCTTATCCTTTGTAATGAAGAATAAGCGGCGAAGAAATTCCTCGGAGATGGAGAAGGAAGTCTGCCAGACTTCTGCAACGCCGACTTGTTCGAGAATCCATTCGAGAATGTCGGCCACCTGCACGGCATTTGAAAGGTACGCCTGAAATGGCGACTCTTTCAACGGTCGAAGGATTTGGTCTATCGAGGCGGTGCGTTTCATATAAGTATGAGGTCAGAGTTATGAGTTACGAGGTTTCTTCTTCGGGGTGGCGCGGGCGGCTTTTCTACTTTTGCCCTCGTCACTCTGACCTATGACATACCTGTCGTATGCTTCCCAGTTGGCGTGGAGCTTCTTGTCGAGCGATATAAGTTCTTTGAGGAACGGATATCGCTCGGAGTCCGGGCAGGTCGAGTTTTCAAGCGAGAGCGAGCGGAGGCGCAGATGCAGCTCGCGCATACGTTGGAGAAGCGAAAGGTTCTCAACGTACTTCGCCTTGATTTCGTCGGGCAGTGTGTCGTGGTCGGGGCGCTTGCCCTTTTGTGGCTGCTCGTCTGCTTTGGCGGCGAGCGGAATGTGTTCGGCCACGATAGTTTCCACCTGCGCGGCCATTTCTTCGACCTGCGCATGGGTCAGGGCTTGAACGCGGAAGTTGTAATATTTTTGAAGCTGATAGTCCAGCACATCGTGGCGGCGGTCAATCTGCGAGATTATGTTTCGGTACATAATCTGATTGCCCGACAGCTTCAAAAGGTAAAGAGCGCCGACGGAATAGTCGCGCTCGTCTTCGGGCGTTTCAAGCCACCGGCGTATCTGTTCAGTAAATTTGTGGTCCATTATAGCGTAAGCTGTTTGGTTTCCACAAAATTACTTACCCAATCATAGCCGTTAAAAGACAGAAAATGTGTAACTTTGCAAAGTTTCATAATCGCAGCGCTGAAATGAAAAATTTATTGATTGTTTTCCTTGTAATGGTTACTTCGATATTGTGTTATGCAAGTGTCGAAAAATATTATATCGGGAATATTGAAATATCCAAAGAAGAATATTTGGCTCTTGACACTACTTTGTTAAGGGCGAAAGAAATATGGACTGATTGGGATACGACACGCTACATAGTCGAACCTAATATCTATTCCCGTATAGATTCTGTTTCTGTCCCCGGCAGAATATCTATCGTAAGGAAGTCAGAACGAGAAATAGCAGTTATTGATTCGATATTAAACTTGAACAGAACCGAATCAGCAAAATTAAAAGTCGGAGATACTATTCCTGACTTTACATTCTATGACTATATGTTTCAGGAACGCGAGCCGTTTAGTTATAGCAATTTGCTCGAAGGTAACGTTATTTTACTAAATTTTTGGGCTACATGGTGCGGCCCTTGCGTTGAGGAATTAAAGCCCGAACATTTGCCCTCGTTATTAGACGAGTTTAAGGGTAATGATAATTTCGTATTTCTTCCGGTAAGTGTGAATCACTCTAACCAAGAACTGATTGACTTTTTTAATTCTCCGAGAGGAAAAGAGTTAGGTTGGATAGAGTATAAGACTGCATGGGATAAGAACGGTGAGTTTGCATCACTCCTCTCAAGTGGCGGTATTCCACTTACTATTCTAATAGATAAGAATGGAGTAATTCGTCTGAATGAGGCCGGATCCTTTTTGAGCGAAGAACAAAAGGCGCGGTTAAGAAATAAGATTGAAGAATTACTCCGTTAGAGTTTATTATTTATGCCTGTGAAAAACACGAGGTTTTTGCCGAGTGGTTCGAGCAGGTTTTTCATCGAGATCATAGTGGCGCCGGTGGTGACGAAGTCATCGAACACAATTATGTTGTGTTCGGACGGAGGCTGTTTGCCAAAGGTAAAGACGGCACCGACACGATGCTTCGAGTGGCACTCGGCAATATCTTCGTAGAACGGTATGCCGAGAAGCGAGGCGAGCCGTGCGGAAATGAGCGAAGCGAAATTGCGCACCTTGTGGCGACGCTTGGGCGAGGTGACGATGCACCAGTCGCCGGAGGCGAGCGAGTGGCCGAGAATTTGCCGGATAAGGGTATTCATACCCTCGGCAAACTTCTCCACCATATCGGGGTCGGCCTTTATGTCGGTGAGCGTCCGGCCATAAATCGACTTTTTCCAAAGCGATATTATGCCGAAGGTAGGATGACGGTAGGAAATCCGTACCTTGTTCGGGGCGAAGTCGCAGCGAGCCTCGATGCCGGACGCCTCCTTCCACGCCTTGCGCTTCTTCGGAGCGAAAAGGTCGGTCTCGGCCTTTGGCTTGGCGACAAAAGGAACATCGAGGTCGGGGGCTTCAACCGAAGGCACTTCGATGTCTTTCAACATATCGTCCAACGATATAGCCCCCTCCCTGATGTTCCTGTTATCCATAGCGGCGGAGATTAGGCGGCCTTGCCGGAGCAATCGATGTCGCCGTCCTCGGTTTCGAGCGTACCGACATAGAAGGGCGCGGGCACTTCGTCGGTAGCCTCGACGTTGATTGTGGTCGAGGTCGTGCCGGTGGCACCCTGACCGAGATCCTGGGCGACAGTGGCCTTTGTCTGCCACTTGTCGTTGCCGAGGACACGGAAGTTGCCTTTCATGTCCTCCACGACAAACACGTTGTCGGTGTTGTTGATGTAGGCTGCGGCGGCTGTGGCCTCCGCGCCTACGCCGGGGTGGACGGCGACGAGCTTGTTAAGCTGCGTCTGCGAGGGCAGCTCGCCCTGCGCCTCGGAAGTAAGCTGCGACTTGTCGGGGAGGATGTCGATATACTTCCACTTCGCATCGGCGGCGAGTGTGAACGAGCCGGTCAGGACTGCGGACGTGGCGCGGCCCAGTTCATCGCGCGGCAACTGCGGGAAGCCGACGATGAACGACTTGGCGAGGAAGTATATACGGCGTTTCACACCGGGCAGCTCGGGGGTGCCCTGACACCACCCGAGCGATTTCTGTATTGAGGTACAAACTTTTGCCATAATTATACTGCGATTTCAATGGTTTTGAAACGGCGCTTGTCGATGGTCTCGAACTGGACGCCGAAAAACATAGTGGCGATGTACGACAGGATAAAGGGTGCATACTCCTTTACCATGACGTTTTCCACGTCGCCCATCTGGTCGTAGCCCACGAGCATATTGCTCTTGGGGCAAACGTGCATGAACTTCGACCCTGCCTTGTTGTAGAGGGGGCAGAACTTCAACTTGCCGTTGCTGCCCTCGACGGCACCCTGTCCGTACTGGGTGTTGTAAGGTATGCCGCCATGGGTGAGCAGGTAGCCTTCGTTGTACTTGTCGACGAAGTCCTGCGAGCAGTAGAGATAGAGGTCTTGCGAGCGCAGACGGGGGTCGAGCGAGAAAAGAATCTCCTTGGCGATGTCAACGGCGTTGGCCGGAGTAATCGCATCGGTGAACTTCATGTAGTTGCCCTCCTCGGCAGCGATGGTTCCGGCGGCGATTTCCTTTTCGGTGATAGTGTCGAAGCCGTCGAACAGGTCGGCGGTGGTGTCACCAGCGGCATTGCGTCTGCCGTTCCACACTGCATCGTTCAGGTGCTCGGAGAGGTTCTTGGCGATACGTGCGAGGACGTGCCGGGCGGTCGGCGTAGTCATCTGACCGTCCCCCTTTGTGGCACCAGTGCCTAAGAGGGTCGAGATGGCCGAGTTAGGCTCGAAATTGGCGACAACGGAGCCAAAGTAGGTTTCGAGGTCGCGGAACTCGATGCCGAGGTTGTAGTCCACGGCCCGCTGAGGATTGTAGGGAGCGAACTGAGCGTCGCCGGTCAGGTTGCCGACACGCTCCTTGTATCGGATACCGGGGCGACCAGTCATGTATTGGAGCGTGTCGCCAATACCGATAATGGGGAGCATCAGGAGGTCAGCGCGGTATTTGACCGCGGCCTCCTGGTACTCTTTGAGTGAGAATGAGAATTTACCTGCCATTGTGGTATGGAGAGTTAAAGGTTAAACTTCGTCGAAAAGAGCGCGAGCCGAGTTGACGGTATCGACATAAGCCTCGACATCGTTCTTGGGGGCGGGGTCGCCGCCGGGCTTGTTGTCCTCGACAACCTGCTTCGACGGCTCGGCGGGCTTCTTGTCGAGCTTCGCTTTGAGGTCTGCGATAGTCGCATCGCGTTCCTCGATGGTTTTCTTCTGCTCGTCGCACAGGCGGTTCTTATCGGCGAGCGCGTCTTCGATAGCGTCGAGCTGCGCCACTGTAACCGAGGCTGTGCCGTCGCTGACGGTCAGCGGTTTGTCGGCGAGGATAGCCGACAAAAAGGTGTAGGTCTTATTCATTGCGGTTGAGATTGGATTGGTTGACGGTCTGAACAGGGAGGCAATGGCAGTGAGGAACTTGCCGAAACGACCGTCGCGGTCGGCATCGGCAACAGGAATATTGGGAATCGGCATACCCTCCGAAGCCATTGCCGAAGCAAGCGCATCGGTGAGCCTGGGGGCCGGCTCGTCGGCAAGGTCGGTGATTTCATCGACAAAGCCCCAGTCGAGGGCTTCCTTTGACGTGAGCCAGCCGCCGACTTTCATAAGTGCGAGCAGGTCTTCGGGCTTACGCTTGCACCGGGCGGCATAGAGTTGGGCTACATTAAGGTCGAGCTTGTCGAGGTCGGCTTTAATCTTCTCGCAGTCGGCAATGAGCGTAGCGAACTGGTCGCTGTTCAGGCTGCCCCACTCGAAGAATGACATCGAGCATTTATGCACGAGGTACATAGCCCCGGCATCAATGGAGATGTGGGCTGCGCCGAGCGAGGCGATGGTTGCAGCCGAGGCGTTCAAGCCGACGAAATGCACATTGACATTGCCGTGGTTCTTGAAGGCAGCGGAGATAGACAAGCCGGTGGCGAGGGAACCGCCGAGGCTGTCAATAAGTACGTTGACCTGCTTGCCCTCGTTCTTGGCAAGCTCCTTGTCAACGGTAGCACGGTCGAAGTCGTAGCCCCCGACGTAGCCTTTCAGTGAGATTTGATATGTGGTTTTAGGCATGGCAAAACTAACTTTGCCACGAAGTTACCGCTGTTAATAAGGGGAGGAAAAGACACGAAAAGTCAGATATTTTTCGTAACTTTGTACTCGCAATGGCAACGAAAAATATCAATAAATCAAAATACTATCTCTACATCGACGAGTGTGGAGATCATCAGTTGGAAAAATTCAATCCGAATTTTCCAATTTTTACATTGTGCGGTTTCTTGGTTCCGGGAGATAAACTTGAAACTTTGGAAGCAGCCGTTAAAGATTTCAAGCGTGATTTTTTCAATGATGAAAGCGTGATAATACATTCACGCGACATACGAAAACAGGAAAAAGCATATTCGATTTTACAGTACCCCGAAGTCCGCAACAGGTTTTATGAGGGCATAAATAATATTCTCGGACAATCAGATGTATATGTAATCGTGTGTTGCTCAATACTTAAAGAGCCTTTTGTGGAAAGATTCAGCCGAGGCGAAGATGTGTATGGATTATCACTCAAATACCTAATTGAGCGAGCAATATTCTGCATGGACGATAATGTAGAAGATGGAACGCTCGAAGTATATATTGAACGTCGAGGCGTAAAGCAAGACCGTGCGCTGCTGAATTATTATAACAGATTGAGAGCCATTGGCACGAAATGGGTAACGGCAGAGCGGTTGGTTTCCAGATTAGGTAGGTTCATATTTAGCTACAAGAAAGATAATGTAATCGGATTACAGCTTGCAGATTTGATAGCATATCCTATAACACGGTACGTTCTTGACCCCAATGCGCCGAATCCCGCCTATGAGATAATACGTGATAAGATATACACTTACAAGGGAGCTGTATTGGGAATGAAAATTATACCGCATTAAAAAGGGCACAAAAAAAGGGAAGTCGTTAGACCTCCCTTCCAATCGGTATACCCCGATTTCTAAAATCGTTGCTTATGCCCCGAAGTATTTCTTTGATAAGGGGGAAATTCAGACCCCGTATTTTGTAGTGCAAAGTTAGTGATAATTTTGCAACCTACAAAATTTCAACGCTCAAATCATATAAAAAGTTTGTTAATCAACTCTTAAACGGTAAGAGCCGCCCCGGAGGGCGACCCTTAAAGGAGGAGAGAGGGAGAAAAGGGGTCAGACTACGCGGAACACGTGATTGTTTGCGCCCATCGAGTAGTCGTACATGAACAGCTCTCGTCCGAAGGCTTCGTAGTCGAAGTAGCGTGAGAGGTCGCCCATCGTCCTTTCGAGGTCGTAGCACTCGTCAACGATGTGTCGGGCGAAGTCTTCTTCGCTATCCCACTCGCCGCAGTAGGCTTCCTCGAAGTTGTCGAGCTCGTCGTGAAACTCCATATAGTCGTCCACGGCTTCCTGACCGTGCTTGTCGCACATATCCGAGTATTCGAGGATATGGTCGAAGTCGTCCTCGGACATGAAGCCCTCGTTATACCACTGGCGGGGGAATCCCTCGTAGTCCTGTGCCATCAGCTCCGGGTCTTCCTCGTCGGCGTGGATCGCCTTGCAGAAGTCGATGAACTCGTCGTAGTCGTTGAAGGTGGAGAGGTCAATCCATAGACCGCAGAGCGAGCCGTCGTTGTACTTGCCGTAAGTACCGACGTAAACCGAAGGCTCACCGTCGCATTCGCTTTTGTGGTTGGCGACAGCCTCTTTGAGGTCTTCTACCGTGTAGTCCAGTTCTTGGAGTCGGGCTTCGACTCTTGGAGTGATGTTGAGTTCTCCGAATTGTAGTCTCATTGTAGTTGTAATTGAGGGGTTTAACATAAGGTTCATTGTTTCAAGTTTTACGAACAATCAAAAGAGCGGGCATCAGGGAGGCTACGACAAGGTCGGGCAGCGTCCTCGGAAGCCGGAGGCGAGAATGGCTGACCGTGCATTTCAACCTTGACATGACTACCGCCCGCTCTAACTTTGTGATGGAAAACTGACAATGAGCCTGACGTGGTACCCCGGAATGGAAACGGAGATGAGCCGTAAAGTAGGAGGGCTTAATGAACGCAAAGCGGCTTGCCGCCAAGTACAGGACGGAGCGGTTCAGACTTCAAAGACCCAAAAGCAGATGCAGGTGAGCCAAGGGTCGGTGCTTACTATGTTGGCAAGTACAGCGGCGGCGTGTCGTAATGGATTGCCCCGGAGCCTCAATGAGTGCGACACCACTATCCACCTGCAAGGCGTTCCACATAGGCGAGGCAGACCCGCACCTTTATTCAGGCACAGGGCTATGAGGGCTCAACCGCATACCGCTGAAAAACGAGGGCAAATGTTCGTGGGCTACTTCTCCGCCATCGGCGGTAAGTGCGACGAGCGCGGTTTGGGAGCCGCTACCGCTTAAAAAGGAGTTTCACCACGGGCCCGACACCCGCAGGGCTACTGCGGTGCGTGGGATAGTTTACCCCACATCGGTATTGAGTGCTCCGAAGATTGGCGACCTGCTGCTTCGACCACGAAGCCCGGACACTGCTTTTACGACTACCGACGGGCGCAGACAGTGTTCCACATAGTCTGACCCCTCCCTCTCTCCGCCAAGGTGTCGCCCTCCGAGGCGGCTCCTACCTATGAAAAAACCGCCGACGCATCACGCGCCAGCGGAAAAATAAAAATTGTAACTTCAAAATCTGATAATGACCTGCCGCATCACTGCGGCGTGAACTGGGATTGATGCAAAAGTTTATATTACGCACGGCACCATCGACTTGATGGAAACGTGCTTGATTTCGTAAGAATACCCGGCGACATCGCCCGACGGTATGCCGGTGCGCTGCTCGCACTCGACAATCGGGCGCGGAGCTTCGAGCGAGCCGATCAGGAAAGATTTGTCGTTGACATCGGTAACGACGAATCCGAGAACTGCGCCACGGGGCAGTTTCCTGTCGGTAAGAAACTTCAAGGTGGCGGTGTCCTCGTACCCGCCGCCGTCTTTCTTCGTCTTGCACTCGCAGGTAGGCTCGTCGAAGAACGGTATCGGGTGAATATCCGTTAGGATAGCCACCGGCATGCCGCAGATAGCCGAGAGGTCAACGCGCCTCGGCAGAGCGCGGCAGTCGAGCCAGCCGAGAGCCTTAATTCCGGGAAGTATTTGTGTTGATGTTTTCATTGTCGGAGCAAGAGGGAGGACAAAACGGACAAATCCGTTTTAGGTGTGTCGAGGTCGGTATTATTTTTGTGAACTTTTTTTGCGCCGGACGATACGCTTGTATATGTCGCGCTTGCGTTGGTATCGTTTGGCGATGGCGTTCCAATTCTTTTCCGTCTGCTCGATGCCGTGCTTCTCCATAAAAGCGTATATGAGATTGTCCTGGCGCTGAAAGATAGCATCGAAGCGATGCAGGGCGTTCCACATATCAATGTCGAAGCGGTTGCGTATGCAAGCCTTCAACGCCTCGGTAGCTTTCGGCGGCAGGTAGAAATTGCTGCGCGTGTCCTTGGAGCGGAAGTTGGGAAGCTCGATACACACGAATCCCTCGCCACCGACCACAGGCACATAATCCGCCGGGGGTGTCTGCAAGAATTGTTCGAGCAGACCCCACTCCATAGAGCCGCGAATGAGGCGGACGGGATTATTGCCGCCCTGGTCGTTGATAAACCACTGCGCGAGATAGTCTTCGAGTTCGAGGTAAAGGTTCATATCGGCTTCGTAATTATATGCAAAGTTACTGAAAAATCGGCACATTAGCAAGCGTAAACACTTGATTATCAATGCCGAAAGTTGCCGAAGTTTGCCGAAGTTTACCGAGGCAAAAAATTTTTTCTCCTTACAGGGGTATAGGGTCAGAGTATTACAAGTATTACAAACATTACACGAGATTTGAGCGGCGAGATAACGCGCTGTAAGGCTATATCTTATCTCTTTTTAAGAATAAAAAAGAATAAGTAATAGCCTCCGAAATTTGTAATGTTTTGTAATACGATTTTGCCGAAAGTCCAAAATTGTAATACTGTGTAATACTTTTGTCATACTCACTTGGAAAAGTAACGTGCGGCATATCAGTGTAGTAATGTGAGTAATGCTTGTAACATCGTTGCGGGCTACTCACCTCGGCAGAGATTTTGAAAAAATCGCCTGAAAAGGGCAAAAATAAAGCCACGCAAAACTGCATGGCTTCGATGAAACGGAGTGAATCAGAATGGCATATCTTCCTTATCCTCACGTTCCGGGAAAAGAGTATCTTGAACAGGAGCGGAGGGAGCGGAAGCCGCAGACGGGGCCGGTGACTCCGTCGCCTCGGCTTCTTCCTCGACGTCGGCAGACATTTCCGCCTCGGTCATGCGGTATGTTTCGAGATTGAGGTCGAGAGTGCGTTTCAGGCTGTCGTAGTCGAAGCAAAGAGCGTAAGCGGCATTGCTGTTGACATACTTCTTTGTCTGACCGTTCTCCGTCTTAAATTCCTCGTCCAGCTCTCCGTTTGTGCGGAGGATCTGGAAACGCTGTTGCTTGATGCCAAGGAACTGCGGCAGGGATTTAAGATAGGATTCGAGGGTAGCCATATCGAGCGTTGCGCCGGTCTTCTGCTTGTAGCGCATCTCCATGATGCCGCGGATAGCCTTGAAGTTAAGGAAAATGATGCGCTTCGGCTCCACGAACTCCCGCTTATCCTGTTTAAGCGGAGTGAACGACGAAAGCCTTTTGATGACGAAGTGGCATTTTTCCTTTGCCTTGCCCTGGGTGTGCAACGAATCGAGGTCGAGCCAAAAGTTGGCGGTGTCCGATGATTTCTTTATTTGGTCGTTCTGATAGCGTATGCCGTTGACAACGGCATCGAAAAGGTCGTTGTAAGTAAACGGCACTTCGATGTGTGCTTCGAGCACACGGAAGGCAGCAAGGGCAATTACCCAGTCGTTGAGTATTCGGTCTTCTACCTTGTCATTATCGAGCTTCGCCAGTACGTCATTGAGCGTAATGTCAAACGACTGAAAGAAGCCGCTCTCGAACACGCTCCGCAGGTCGAGCAGCGGTAGAAGCAGATGTGTGTTGCCGTGCAGCACCATTTCGCGCAGTACGTTGAAGTTCTCCTTTTCTTGTCGCGTGAACGAAGTCTGCGAATACATAAGATGTATGCAGCGCGAGAAGATAGCCTCGTCTTCGGGCTTATACTGTCCGGCGAGGATAACGCCCGAAGTAACAGGAATAGTGATAGGTATTCCGTCCTCCATCTTACTTCGAGCCGTGCCGCCCCACAGCGTTTTGAGCAGGTCAATACGCTGCGGCATAAGGTCGTTTGAAAACTCGTCGAGAATGAAGATGGAGTTTCGGGCATGGGATAGGTTGTAGCCAATGACCGGGATAGATGTGTTCGAGCACGAACTGGGAGTGCTCGGCAGTATGTAGAAAAGCGACGAGAGAGCGCGGGCAAGCTCCGTCTTGCCCGAACCTTTGCGACCGAAAAGGTTAAGCATCGGAAAATATTTGAACTTGGCAAATATTATGTCGCGGAAGATAGAAGCGAGCGTCCACGCGAAGCTGATCATACCGCCGGAGCCGTAGACCTTGATAATCTGCCCGACAAATTCGTGGAGTGATGTTGCACCCTGCGGGTTGCAGCTATACAGACGCTCGAAGCTGTACCCAAGCTCGTTATCGGCATGAAGCTCCGAAAATGCCGGGAGAAAATAATGCTTCGAGCCGTCGGCCACGACACCGAGTTTGTCGGTTGGTCGGAACTTGCCGCCGGTATATATGCCGTTGGAAAAGGCATAAAATTCCTCCTGTGGATTCCAGCCCAATATCTCGATAAGGGCTGCGGAGGGCGTAACTTCAAGAAGATGCTCCTGTATGGCCGTGAGTGTCTTTGCATCACCACGCCATACGAAGTTGCCGCGGTCGAACAGCTTCTTGTTGAAGTCGCGTGTGGTAACGAGGTCGCTTGAAGCAAACTCTACCACATCTTCCTCCCCCTTGGTGTTTATGAGCCGGAAGATGCGCGTCGAGCGTTGCTTGTTCTTGATGTGCAGCACAGGCTCGAAGATGAAGTTAGAGCAGCGGTCGAGATTGCAGTCGTCGTCGGGGGCATAGTAGCAGCCGTTCTTGGGTACAAACCCACAGCGGCGCAGAGAGGCGAGAATATGCGGCGGCATGCCGTCGCAGTCGGCTTTGACGTTCTCGGCATCTTTGATTTTGCGCCCGGCACGTTTTATGGCATCGCGCCACATCTTCATCTTGCCGACGAGCTTACTCAACTTGTCGAGATACATTTCCCGGAGATTTTCGTCGGTGATGTTCAGCATAAGCTCCGCCACCTCCGCCATAACTTCGGCTTGAAGTTCGGAGGTGGTAGCCCCTTGGAGGCGTTTTTGGGTGTACCACACCACAAAAGGAACGCTCTCCAAACCGTGGTAAATCTCCGTCGACGTGATGAAGCTGTCGGCATCATATTTGACCTCGGCGGCATCGTCTTCCTCGGTGCGCGGTATCTCCTTGACGCTGACATCGAAGCCGTGAGCCATAGCGAGCTTGCCGCTGTTCATAA
>PPYF01028687.1_pt1 | contig 11866 bp, 14 predicted proteins | sample 1559871 | NCBI WGS metagenome assembly PPYF01 (sample SAMN08240021, study PRJNA423297) | Human gut metagenome, whole genome shotgun sequencing project. | reverse complement strand
GCGACTCTTGCCCGTCTTGACTCCGTTCCCGGCATCCAATACGTAGGCAAGTCATATGCACGTGAACTTGATGATGACAAATTCCAGACAGTGATTATATGCTATGTCACTGATTCTGTCGGTAACCGCACTGAATATAATGCACGTGTCACTACCAATGATGACTGCTCAGAGATTTATTCCTGGGAGGAAATGGATACCCAGATTCTCGGCGACGTCAAGCAAAAGGTGAACGATAAGATGGGGAAAAAAGGCATTGACATGGACGGCAGCCTGATAGATGCTCTTATTGAACTTAGAAAAAAATAAATACAGGCGCTGTATGAAAAAGATTCTTATTCTCATAATGGTATTCATGGCCGTGGCAACGGTCTATGGACGTGAGATTACCGGTAAAGTGGTTGGGGAAAACGATACTCCCCTCGACTATGTCAACGTAGGGTTGTACCGCGACTCAACCAATGGCACAAGTCAATCTCTAAGTCAACACCTAAGTCAATCGAATGAGGAAAAGATTGTAGAATTCTGCAAGGAGTCTCGATCGGGAGCAGAGATATCGGCCTATTGCGGATTTAAAGATGTCAAGAGTTTCAGGGAACGTCGCCCTTTGCAACTTGTGACACAGATTAGTCAAATTTCCATCGGGTCAACCCATTTAATCGTTAAAATCTCATAATAATTTCGTAACTTTGTGGACGGGAGCGTTATGCTCATCTTGTAACTTGAAAACCTGAGAGCCTTTCAAATTTGATGCAAGAGATAGCATAGTGGTTCTCACGTATATGGCGTGGGCTGCTATCGTTATATCCGCATCATCGGCTTTCTCAGGGCCGTCAAGTTAGATTGACATAGGTAGTCCGCGCTTTTGCATTTACGAATCCGCCCTGTCGGACTGATGGGCATAAAAGAATGATAACAATGGAAATGAAATTCTGTCAGAGCTGCGGAATGCCGCTCACAAGTGAAATATTCGGCACGAATGCGGATGGCACGCCAAACGAGGATTACTGCATCTACTGCTACAAGGATGGCAAGTTCACGCAGGATATGACCATGGAGCAGATGATTGACCACTGCGCCCAGTTCACGGAGGAAATCAACAGGCAATCGGGACAGAACCTGACAAGAGAGCAGGCAAAGGAGATGATGCGTCAGTTCTTCCCCCACCTCAAACGCTGGAAACAGTATGGCGACTCTGACCTGATACGCAAAGCCGAGGCGCTTCTTGCGGAATGTCCCACTGTAACCATAGCTTCTGTAAACAGTGATGGTTTTCCGCGACCTGTGCCTATGGCAAAAGGTGAGACACAAGGTTGCGGGATAGTATGGATGGCAACCGGGGCCGATTCTGTGAAGGTCGCCGACTTCAAGCGTAATCCGAAAGCCGGATTATGCTACGATAAAGGCGGTTCAAGTGTCTGTCTGCGTGGCACTGTGGAAATTATTGACGATGACGATATCCGCAAGGGGAAGTGGCAGGATTGGTATATAAATCATTTTCCCGGTGGACCCGCTGACCCGAACTATCTGTTGCTTCGCTTCGTCGGTACGGAAGCGACTATATGGATTGACCATGAATTCGCCCATATTAAAATATAAACTCTTGCGATGAAGAAGATCGAAGCACGCAAAGAACTCATAGCGGCGTGTGGCCTTTACTGCGGTGCGTGTCGGAAATATCTCTCGGAGAAATGCCCCGGCTGCCGTGATAATGAAAAGGCGACTTGGTGCAAGATAAGGTCATGCGTCAAGGATAAGGGCTACCATTCTTGCGCCGAATGTCGCAAGAATGTGACTGAGTGCAGAATATATTCTAATCTCATTGGTAAGATATTTGCCTTTATTTTCAGGTCAGACCGTCCGGCTTGCATCCGCTATATCCGTGAGCATGGCGAGCAGGCTTTCGCCGAGGAAATGACACGGCGTAAATGTCAGACAATAAAACGGAAATAAAACCATGTTTATCGCAATTTTAACATATAGGAAACCATTGAGCGAGGTTGACATATCCCTATAATTTTTTTCTCATTTAGGGTTGAGTTTTGCGGATGTTGTGTGTCTTTATAATGTATGACGAACAGAAACGACATAGAGCAGCTATTCAAGGCACATTATGCGCGGATGTACCGGTTGGCCGTGGCACTTCTGCACGATGATGATTTTGCGCGCGACATCGTCCATGATGTGTTTGCATCGCTTCTCGAGGCCCCGCTTGAGTTTTCTCCCACAGGCGGTTATCTTATTAAGGCTGTCAGGAACCGTTGCCTTAACCATATCCGCGATTGCGAGATTCACCAAAGGATTGCCAACCGTTATTTCCTCGAAAACGAGGAGTATGACAGCGAAGACTGGCCCGGCGAGGAAACCATTGCGCGGGTTTACAAGCTGATTAAGTCTGAAATATCACATCAAGCGAGGCTTGTCATGGAATTGCGGTTTGCCGAGGGCTTGCCATTTGCCAGTATTGCGGGCAGAATGGGAATAAGCCAAACTGCCGTTTATCGTCATCTGAGTCATGCACTGATAATCATCCGCAAAAAACTCAACGAAAATGGATAAATACGAACTTGTGCTCGATGTCATCGAGCATCCCGAGAAATATACATCCGGACAGTTGGCAGATATAATGTCGGATTCTGAGACAAGAGAGATTTACTCCCTGCTCTGTAAAGCTGATTCTGCGATAGAGGCCGATAAGGATATTGACGTTGAAGCCGAGTGGGAAGACTTCTCGGAGAAGCATCCATTACGTTCACGCCGTTTATTCCTTGTGTCCGGCAGTCGTGCCGCATCAATCGCCGCCATAGCCGGCACATCAATCGTGGCTGTTGCTGCCGGGATAGCCGTCACTGTGGCTGTAATCGACCGTAGGCTGGATCCGATTGCTGAGAGCGTTGCTGTCGCGCCGGCAGCCGTAGCTCTTTCAACAGATACTTTAACGATTAAGGGTGATACTGTCCAGGTTAGCCTTACCCCGATAATGTTTGAGAACGAATCTCTTGAAAAGATAATGAAAGAGATTGCCGACACTTACGGTGTCGAGATAAAGCTTAACAACAAGGATGCGGCATTGTTGCACCTCTACTATAAGTTTGACCCATCGTTACCGCTCGACGAGATTGTGGAACAACTCAACACATTCGAGCAAATCAACATCAGGCAAAACGGCAATATCCTGACCATTGACTGAAAATGAGAACTATCCTGACATTAAGAAGTTGTTGGTTACCAGTTAAGCAACTCTGGTTTTAAGAGAAAATCAATCAATCCGATTATCACAATGCCTTCTTCGTTCCTTTTGGGCTTAATGTAGTCTTTAACGATGATGATTTTTTTGAAAGAATCATCAATGTTAAGCAGGGAGGCGGATTCCTGACGCTCTTTGGCATCAGTAGGCATTATCTAAATCAACTTTAATGATATGATCATCCGGTATTCCCTGTTCTTTCAGATAGTCACCGAATAAGTGGAACAATAGATATGATTTACCGGATCGTCTTAAGCCGGTAACAATCTTGATAAGCCCGTTATGTTGGCTGGCAATGAGTTGATTTAGATAATAGTCGCGTTTAATAATCATAATCTGTTCCAAAAAATGGCATTTATGCCAACTATTTGGAATGCAAATATGGGCTTTTATTTTGAATTGGGCAATCCTGCTACTCCAAAAAAGTGACATTTATGCCTATTTTTTGGAGTGCGTTTGCGGTTTTGCCACATATCACTCTCTTTCTTGGACATGGCGGCGATTTGACCCATAAATTATCTTATTTATCCATAATTCCTATAATTTAAATGAGTCTTCCCGATCTTCATTTCGTCGGCTATCTCCTCGGAGGATCATGGAATGTGGCTGAAGTGTCGAATTACTTTAAGAAGTCGTTTAAAAAGCAACGTTAAATTATGGGTCGCAGTCCCGGAGCATATTTTTTCTTGCAGGTGAAGGAGCATAGCGGGCTATGTGACGGCGCCTTAATCGGATTTTAACTAAAAATGCCCCCATGATTTAACGTTTATTTTATACAGCTTCTAAATTATTAATGCGATCACGATCAGAAAGATTCCTCCTGCGATAGTCAGCCAGCAATAATTGCGATGCAATTGCATTGTCTTTCTGAGATCAGGGAATCTGTCGATTTCATCTTTTCTGGCCATTCTCTTTGATGCCTGCCACGCAATAGCGATCCAACCGATTACGGTGAGACAAATTCCTATCCATAGTAATACTTGTGCCATAGTATATCGTTTGTCTGATTAACATTGCAATATCCCGGATAGTTTAAGCCTGTCTTTAATCCGGTATAGCGGAGATCCGCGGGAAGGAGCGCTGTCTTCAAGATAATCTGTGGAAGTCAAGGCCTGATATCCAGCTCGTTTCTGTGTTTTATCTCGCTGAGCACGAAGGAGCTCTGCATCTTGATTATGCCATGCACCTTTGTAAGTTTTTCGAATACGAAACTGTTGAACTCATCCATGTCCTTTAACACGACTTTAAGGAGAAAATCAAAAACTCCGCCTGTGGAGTAGCACTCCATGACCTCATCTATCGCGGCTATGTCCTTTTTGAAGCGTTCGATATGCTCATCATCGTGTACAGCCAACCTGCTTTTCCTCAGTGTCGGGGCGTCATTCATCTGTTATCTTATGTGGAATTCGTCGGTCAAGTATCTGGGGCCTGAAAAAACATCAAGCTATATCTATCTCGTCCCCCTTGTGACAATATTAGCGTCGTCTCTGATTCTCGGAGAGCCTGTGACGTTTGCTACTGCTATGGGAACAATCTTGATCCTGGGTGGGATCTTCATGTCTGCGATACGATCACACGGAAGGAAATCATAGTCTATATTTCTGCTTCACTCCTGAAATATAGCGGAATCCCCTCAGTTTCCAAAAGAAACCGTGCCGCAAGATTCTTTTGATATGCATTGTGTCTGGGAACGGTGCGGTTGAACACTGCATATGCTTCAAGTGTCGATGATTCCATCAAATCTATTCCGACTTTTTTGCATCGGTCGACCACGTCTTTGATTGTCAGCCAGAGTTGGGATTTTGCCTTGTCATAGTTGCCTTTGATTGCGGCTTCAGTATTATTGGCGGCATTGGATTTGAATTCCACAAACCCCATGTATCCCTTGGTTAAGAAGGCGCAGTCACATTTGCTCCCTTTATTGTAGAGCACTCCGTCGATGTGCCATAGAAATAGATCCTTATGATTTTTATTGCTTACCCGAAACGTTTTTTCAGACCCTAATCCTTTGGTATCAGTCACGAAGGTTGAATATCCTTTGGTTTTATCGTCATGAATGAAAATGGAGCCTCTGTCAGTCCATTCAAAAAGGTGTTTGAGATAGTCTGCATCGCATTCCACCTCTTGAAACATATGCTGATCCTCAAAAGCTTCCTTAAGCTTAAGCCTGATGATGGGAGTGAAGTCGGCCATAGGATTAGTTTTTGTGCTTGTATTCCATCACGGATCTCTGTAACGCCTCAAACTCGCCGCTCAATTCTTCCGATACTCCATCGAGAGAATTGTAATCGATCATTCCTGTCTTCTCATCCATGAGAGAACGGCAGTAGACGCCCCCGTTGATTTCTTTCCCAAGTGAATATACCGAACAGTCGCAGGCTTTCAACTGAAAAGCTTCCGGGATGATGTCATCCACATATCTCCTGATTCCCTCTCCATATTTATCGGTCAGCATACCTGCGAAAAGGATATTGTTCATTGCGGAGAGCAGATAGGGACTATGTGTGGTGATGGTCAGTATGCGGGTCGGATGTTTCACGAGGCCGAGTATTTCCCTGAGTAGCTCAACTTGTTTGGATGGATACAGATTGCATTCCGGCTCTTCAATCACAAAGGAAGAATACTCACGCTCTTTGATGGCATACGTGAGCACAAGCAGGAGGGGTACAAGCGATTGTATCCCGGAAGAAGCCGCAGTCATGGGGATGGTCTTATTATCCTCTTCTATGACAATGGAATCTTCCGTGGCTTCGTGACGGAAAGCGATATTCAGCAATCCTATGGGGAAATCCGGATAATCTGATTTTGCGTTGCCGAGATCCACCATGAAACGCAGCAGATTTCTCGGGATAGTGGAATTGGCCAATGCCAATGCCGGCATCAGGTTGGTAAGCACCGAGTAGATGATCCGTTCGGCTGGAATATATAGGGAATTTGTGAAGATGTCGAGCAGCGTATGGCTTTCCGTATCCGGGGAAATTTTCTTGACCACTTTCTCTTTATGGTAGATCTTCTTAAGATTCAGGATTCGTGTGGTGATCTCATCGGCATCAGTGATCTCCTTATCTCCGATTTTCATGAAATACGCCGCTTTCCCGGGCTGAATCTCAATATGAAATTGTTTATCTTCCTCCAGCAGGTCGTAGGATATGCTATATGGATCGTTGAGATATAAGTCAAGATTATAATCCTTCAGCTGGATTTCCCACATAGGCGTTCCTCCTTTTATCAGTTTGCATAGACTGATATGGTCTGTAAATATGGTTATCAGTTTGGCCAGAGTGCTTTTGCCGATTGATTGTTCGCCTATAAACATATTTATGGCGCGTAACTCCACGGTGGCGTCACTTATGGGTCCGAAGTTCTCGACATGGAGGGTTTTCAGTTTCATAATCACTATCGTATGTATGCCTTACAAAGTTATAGTTTTTTTTATTTATATCCAAATATGAAAGGTCTGTCCCCTTATTTACGGGGAAATAATATGTAAAATCGATAATGTGGGTATTATGATGGAAAAAATACGCTTTCTTAAGGCGAAAAATAGGGAGATTTGCGGGTGTTTTTGGGGAATATCGAATGTTATTCGTAATTTTGCACATGTTATGAGGTATTTGATTTTGATAATGCTTGCAGCGGCATTTGTCATGGGCGCGTGCAAGCGGTCAGGAGGGCATATGCAGACTCTTTCGGAAGCTGAGAGAGTGGTCGGCGCGTACCCCGACAGTGCGCTTGATATGATAAGCCATATCGAGCCTTCCGACTTGAAGGAAGACTCTGCGAAAGCCTTATATTATCTTGTGGCCGCTTCCGCGCATAAGGCCAAAGAGAGCTCGATGGCTCCTGATTCACTTGTGCGTATCCCGTTTGAGTATTACAGGGAGAGGGATGCCGCCCGCTTTGTGCGCGCCGCGGATCTGTATGCCCTGCATCGTTTCTGGTCGGGCGACGATAAAGGTGCGCTGCATCTGCTTGATTCGATGATCAGACAGTCTGATATGCCTGACAGTCTGATGATCACGCTCCTCCGGACAAGGGTGGGAGTCGGAGGTGCCGGATTCGATTGCAAGAGGAATATCGGCTACATAAAGAGGCTTATGCGACTGGATAAGGATTCGGCCAATCAATACGATTATAAATACCAACTCTGCGAGAACTATCAGTTCGCCGGATATCGTGAGGAGGCGTTGGCCGCCATCGATGAACTGATAGACCATGCACGGGCTGATGGGCTTGAGAGCGAATTGTATAAGTATTCCTACGAAAAAATCGGCATCCTCGAGGAGCTCGGCCGATATGAGGAGAGCGATGCGCTTGTGGATTACTTCCTTGAGCATGATCCCGAGGAATCAGCATTGCCATACCTGCGTTTCTGGAAGGCTCTTATATATTTCAATATGGGGGATTTCGCCAGATCGGCCCGTGAGCTGGCTATAGCCGACAGCTGTGCGGAAGGGAGAACGGATGTCGACAGAAGCTATTATGAGAGTTTTGTCGTGCCTCTCCACGGATTCCTGGAATACCGGAGAAAGGGCGTCATCACACTCAGCCAGCTTGCCTCAATGAACAATCGGCAGAAATACAAACTTGACCGGATGGAGACTACCCGTTGGGAGACGGAACAGAATCTTCTTCGGCAGGAGAACAGGGCTTTGACCCTTAAGGCCCGCGATGAACGCAAGACCGCCATTCTGATAATTGTGGTTTTGGGCGCGGTGATCATAGCCCTTGGGGCGATATGGAATATCCAGAAACGTAGACGTAAGACTATTGAGGCGGAGGAGAGGGCGGAGACCCTACAGAAGATGGTCGACGAGATGAACGCCTCGGTTTCTTCCTCAGCCGGGCAGGATTCATTGCGACGAGCCATGCTCCAGCAGCTCGGCATCATAAGGATGGTGGCCGAGGCCCCCACGGAGCAGAACCGGGAGTTGCTCCGGAAGATATCGTCGGTCGACGGGGATACAGGCGATTCTCTGGTAAACTGGAAAAGTGTCTTCGAGATAATCGACAACCTCTATTCCGGATTCTATTCACGGCTTCACGACAGCTACGGGGATCTGCTTTCAGATAAGGAGGAACAGATCATCGTGCTTATGGCGGCCGGATTCTCCACCAAGGAGATCAGCGTGATCACGGGGCAGACCACGGCTACCATCTATGTTCGCAAGACCTCTGTGAGGAAGAAACTGGGAGTGCCGGAAAAGGAAGATATCATAGCTTTCCTGCGGCGAGGGGATTCCCCTTTAGAATCCATTTAGACCGCCCGGGCGTCCGTTAAGATTTTTAAAATTTGCCACCATTGATAATCAGGAAATTAGAGGACACCTGTTAAGACTTTTACTTTTGGGGTTAAGAGCCGTTCAGATGTAATTTTGCGGTATGAAATCATTAAAAACATATCGCATGATGACAACGAAAATCTTATCGGAGGCCATGATGGCAACCTCCGCGATACTTCTCCCCGCCATCGTCTGCGCACAGGAAGCTGCCGATACTGTCGTAGCCCGCGGACTTGATGAAATAGTGGTGGAGGCTCCCAAAGTGATAAGGAAGGCGGATATGGATGTCTACTATCCTTCACGTACCGCCGTCGGGAATTCGAGCAACGGGATGCAGCTGCTCTCCAACCTTATGATCCCCTCTCTGACGGTGACCGAGGCCCTGGGATCCATAAAGGCCGCCGGGCAGACAGTGCAGCTCCGCATCAACGGGCGCGAGGCAACAGTCGACCAGGTCAGGACGCTTCTCCCGTCGACAGTGAGGCGTGTGGAATGGATCGATAATCCGGGATTGCGCTATAACGGAGCGAGCCATGTGCTCAACTTCATCGTGGCAAATCCCACGCTCGGAGGTTCCGTGCAGGTGGAGGGTCGTCAGGCGCTCAACACGGCCTGGGGCGACTGGTTTGCCGACAGCAAGTTCAACAACGGTCGCTCCCAGTTTGAGGTAGGAGGCCTGTTTAAGCTTACCAATAAGGTCAGGTCACACAGAGATTATACCGAGACCTTCATCTATCCCGACGGCAACTCACTGACGAGGAAGGAGTCGCCCTTAGGGGGACATGTCGATAATACCTTCGGACGCGTCTGGACTTCATACAGCTATATAAAGCCCGACACCACCACATTCTATGTCCAGGCAAGCGTAGACCCGTCAGCTCCCGACTTCTGGGTGTCGAAAGGGTTGCTGTCGCTGAGCGACGGTTCTGACGACATCATCCTTACAGATTCCCATGGGAATCAGGGCACCACACCAAGGTTCTCAGCCTACCTCGAGCATAAATTCTCACGACAGCATACGATAGTCATAGATTTCAATAGCTCTTTCTATTTCGGCAGATCCTATTCCGACTATATCGAGCGGCTGCCTGGCCAAGCTGAAACCCTGACCGATATCCATACCATGATCAGAGACCGCAACCAGGCGTATGCCGTTGAGGCCGACTATATCAGGAGATGGAATGATTCCCGACTGACAGCAGGCGTCTCTTATACTGCCAACCGCAACCGTTCCTTATATGAGAGTCTTGGCGGCGAGGTGTTTCATCAGCGTCAGGACAAGGTGTATTTCTTCGCCGAGTATTTCCGGCGCTTCGGCAAAGTGACGCTGACCGCCGGCCTCGGCGCGCAGTATACCGATTATCTCTTCAAGGAGAGCGGCCGGGGGAGCCATTCCTGGAATCTGCGCCCGCAGGCCACACTCTCTTACCGTATTTCTCCTGCGCATCAGCTGCGGCTGAGTTTCCAGTCCTGGCAATCCACCCCTTCCCTTGCCGAGTCGAATGTCGCTCCGCAGCAGATCGACGGCTTCCAGTGGCGTATCGGAAATCCCGACCTGAAGACGGCAAGTTCGTATATGCTGACTCTCCGCTATGACTTCACGCTCCCTCGGGTGTCGGCCACATTCGGAATCCGCGCCTTTACCAGCCCGGATGCGATCACTCCCTATCTTTACTGGGAAGAGAACAGGTTGATAACCTCATACGAGAACAGTCGCGGACTGCGCAATCTGACGTTCTTCCTCTCGCCGCAGATCGAGATTATCCCGGATTGGCTGATGGCCAGCGGACATGTGCAGTATCGCGTGGAGCGTATGCGGGGAACAGATTACAGACTCTATAATCACAATTGGAGCGGCAATGTCAACCTCATGCTTTCCCACTGGGGCTTCGAGCTTGTCGGACAGTATGTCAGGGCGCAGCATGACCTGTGGGGTGAGAAGATCAGCTGGGGGGAGAGTCTCTCGATCATTCAGCTTTCCTACAAACGTAAGAACTGGCAGTTCGGCGCCGGGGTGATAATGCCTTTCGGGAGATACGACCAGGGTTCGATAATGAGGAGCCGGTGGAACACAAACGAGCAGCACATGCGTATCGACATGAGGATGCCCTATGTCAGCATAGGCTATGACCTGCAATGGGGACGTCAGAAACAGGGGGCGCGCAAACTCATCAATGCCGCCGCCGATGTCGATACTTCCAAGGCCGGCGGCAGATGATGGCAAAGGGGTTTTTCAATTAGTAATTAGTGATTTGTAATTAGTAATTTAAACCTCACGCAGAGGCGCAGAGGGCTCGCAGAGTTTATATTTTAGGAGTTCTTGGGGGAGTTTTTGGTGGGCGTTTAGGATAGAAGAAATTTTCTTATCCCACATAAAAAATTCTCTGCGAGCCCTCTGCGCCTTTGCGTGAGGTTATAAATACCGTCATGGAAAAATATCTTTGCGTGAGGCTTCAGGGCGCGGGTTTAATGAGGCGGTGAATATTTAGCAATATTTATATCTTTGGAGATGAATGGGTTAAAATGTAGTTAAAGATTTGCGGGCACTTAAACGTATGATTGTTTTCCATATCAAAGAACCGGAAACAAGATAAAAAACAACTTTTAATAACAGAAAAATGAAGAAGAAAGTATTAGGACTGGCATTGATCGCCATGTCGCTTATGGGAGTCAACGCCATAGCCCAGAACCCCGCAGCCGGCAATTCAGCAACCATAGAGAATGTGAGGGCAAAGAAGGGCTCTAAGAAAGAAGCACGCCGCACTGTCAATCCTTACGAGGGATTGAATCTGACAGAGGCACAGAAGTCGCAGCTCAGCCAGCTTGACAGCAAGCGTAAGGCCGATCGTCAGCAGCAGGCACAGGTGCGTAAGGAGAACAAGATGCGCGACGACTCCACCCGCAGGGAGGCCCGCAAAGCCGCCAGGAAGGAGTATCTCGAGCAGGTGAAGGCGATAGTCGGTCCTGAGCAGTATGTGGTGTTCCTGGAGAACATGTATGTCAACGGCGGTGGCCGTCATGGCGACAAGGCTTTCAAGAAAGCTCATAAGGGCGACCGCCACGGAATGGCCCGCGACAAGTCGAAGAAAGGCCATGACCGGAAAGGAGCGAAGAACCGTGCCGACAAGGTTGCCGCAAGCGCTCAGACATCCGCTGGCAACGCCTGAACATCCGGCGCACATATATACGGAAAAGTCCTCACGCGGAGACGCGGAGGGCTTTTTTAATTAGTAATTAGTGATTTGCAATTAGTAATTTAAGCCTCACGCAGAGGCGCAGAGGGCTCGCAGAGTTTTTATTTTAGGAGTTTTTGGGGGAGTTTTGTTTAGATAGAAGA
>PPYF01545836.1_pt1 | contig 11868 bp, 9 predicted proteins | sample 1559871 | NCBI WGS metagenome assembly PPYF01 (sample SAMN08240021, study PRJNA423297) | Human gut metagenome, whole genome shotgun sequencing project. | reverse complement strand
TTCTTCAACAACTATCGTCCCCAGTTCTACTTCCGTACCACCGACGTGACCGGCGTCATCAACCTCCCCGAGGGTGTTGAGATGTGCATGCCCGGCGATAACGTCGACATGGACGTCGAGCTGATCACCCCGATCGCGATCGAGGTTGGCCTGCGCTTCGCTATCCGTGAAGGCGGCCGTACCGTTGGTTCCGGTGTTGTCATCGCCATCAACGAGTAATTTCCGGTTTTCTGAATTCCTCTCCGGCTTCGGCCGGGGAGGAATTTTTTTGTTTTTCGATAAAATTGTTTCATAATCGAAACTTTAATTACTTTCCTAATGCGTTTTTAATAATTGCGGCCTATATTTCGTGGTAGAAAAAGGCTCCGGGCTCCGCACCGATGGGACGCGGGCGCCTGTGTCCGACATTTTGCCGGCACCTTTTCCTTGTATGCTTACCTGGAACTTAAAGGAGGCAAAATCCTATGAAAAAAATGCGCAAGACGTTGAGTCTGATACTGGCCCTCGTGCTGGCATTCAGCCTCGCTGCAGTCCCGGCTTTCGCGGCAGACACGGAAGCGGAGAGCAGCACATCCGACACGGCCTATGGCCAGCTGCACAACGGTCTGCTCAGCGAGATCCTGAGCCAGATCGGCATCGCCAACGACGATAACTTTATCCACGGCATCGTCGGCGTGAACATCAAAGATCTGGTCGACCATATTGGCAGCGACAGCAATTTCACCCACGGCATCGTGCGCGTGACGGTCGGCGATCTGTTCAAGAACATCGCCAGCAACAGTAATTACACGCACGGCATCGTGACCGTGGTCGATAACCGCATCAATATTAACTTCGGTCTTGCTTTCCAAAATGCGCAGCAGCAGGACGCGAGCGGCGAGACCGCCCGCACGTTCCTGACCGATTTGCTCACGGATGCCGGCATGACCCAGATCCAGAGCAGCGGCATCGTCAACGCCATCGCGGCCGGCACGCTCAGCGACGATCAGGCATCCGCCATGGTCGATCAGCTTGCTGCGACCGGGAAAATCAGCCTGACGGACATCACGGCTCTGCTTGGCAGCCTGACGGACAGCGGCCTGCTCGACGTCAGCACGGCGGCGCAGCTGTTTCGCGACGCGGCCGTGACCGTTGCGGCGGCGCTCGGCATTCAGCCTCTGCAGGGCAAGGGCAATGTATCCGCGCTCTCGCACATTCTCGATAGCATCCACATTGTCGACGGGGATAACTTCATTCACGGCATCGTGAGCGTGAACATCAACGACCTCGTTGATCACATCGTCAGCAACAGCAACTTTATCCACGGCATCGTCGGCGTCAAGACCGGCGACCTGTTTGACAATATTGCCAGCGGCTGCAACTATACGCACGGCATCGTGACCGTCAGCGGCAACGTTATCAACATCAACTTCGGCGCAGCCATCATGGACGCCAAGGCGGATGACCTCGACGGCGGAAATGCGCGCACGATCCTGACGAACATCTGCAAGGCCGCCGGCATCCCGGACAGCCAGACGGATGTGATTGTCTCCGGCATCGCGCAGCAGAGCCTGTCAGCGGATGATGCGCAGACCTTTACCATGCAGCTCGTCAAGACCGGCGCGCTGGATCTTGCCGGTATGGCATCCGTGATCTGCGCGCTTGACAGTGACCAGACCATCCGTGACGGCACTGCGGTCGAGCTCATGAAATCCGCTGCCGCTACGCTGGCCGTCAACAAGGATGCGGCCGACACGGTGACGACTTCCCTCACGGATAACGATACGGTGCTCTCGCACATTCTTGACCAGCTCCGCATCGTCAACGGCGATAACTTCATCCACGGCATCGTCGGCGTGGACGTGGGCGACCTTGTCGATCACATCGCCAGCGACAGCAACTTTATCCACGGTATCGTGAACGTGGATGTGGGCGATCTGTTCAAGGATATTGCCAGCAACAACAACTACATGCACGGAATCATCACCATCACCGGCAACACGGTGAACATCAACTTCGGCCAGGTCATCGGCGACATTGCCGCCGGCGGTGCCAACAGTGATGCCGCCCAGCAGGCACTTGCCGAGATTCTCAAGGCTTTCGGTGTGACGCAGACGGGCATCCATGCCATCCTGGCGGGGATTGCGGGCAGCATTCTGACCAATGATCAGATCGCGCAGCTTTTGTCCCAGCTCATCTCTTCGACGAACATGAACCTGAAGAACGTCGTGACGATCATCTGCGCGCTCTATAACAGCCGCACCATCACGCTCCAGCAGGCTATGACACTGCTGGAAAAGTACATCTCCCAGATGGCGAACAATCAGGGCGGCTCCGGTAACCAGGGTGGTTCCGGTAGCCAGGGTGATTCCGGTAGCCAGGGCGGTTCCGGCACGGAGCCCGAACCGACGCAGTCCACGGGTCTGCTGGATACCGCCAGCCACAACGCGTATGTTTCCGGCTGCACGGCGACCACCTTTGCACCGACCGGTACGCTCACGCGCGCCGAGGCGGCTCAGATGCTCTACGAGCTCATGACCGAGCAGGCGCACAAGCAGTATGACTGCAGCGGCAACGGCTTCCGTGATGTTCCGGCCGGCCAGTGGTACACGGTCGCGGTCAGCACGCTGGCCAATGCCGGCGCCATCAATGGCTGCGGCGACGGCACGTTCCAACCGAATCAGGCCATCAGCCGTGCGCAGTTCGTGACCATTCTCGCCGGGATCTATGGTGTGAATGCGTCGGGCGGCATGCCGTTTTCCGATGTCGGCCGCAGCTGGTACTATGATGCGGTCGCCACGGCCTACGCCAACGGCTGGGTCAGCGGCTTCACGGACGGCACGTTCCATCCGAACCAGACCATCACGCGCGCCGAGGCGGTGTCCATCCTCAACCGTGTGCTCGGCCGCGGCTGTGACCTGACGTTTGTGCAGGCCCATGCGCAGGCGGCATCGCATTTTGCGGATGTCATGCCGGACGCCTGGTACTATGCCGATGTCATCGAGGCATCGGCGGGCCACACCTTTACGGAACTGGCCGGTATTGAGCGCTGGACGGCGCTCGCCTGAGGCAAACAATGCAAAAAAATCCCGGCACGCTATGTGCCGGGATTTTTTTGCCCGTTTACCGCAGACCGTGCATGAAACCGTCCATGGCCGTCGCGTGAATGTCGCCGCCGATGACGCGGTTGCGATAGACAAACAGCTGCGCGAGCACGGTGTCCGTCGAGCCCTCGTAGTTCGTCACGCGGTAGGTATAGGCCGTGCACGTCTCGCCGGCGTAGGTGGACAGGTCGAAGCCCTGCTGCTTTTGCAGGGCGTTGTAATCGCCGAAGACACCATTGAACACGCGCGGGATCACGATCTCCTGCGTCGTTTCGGTCGCGGGGTCCGCCTCCCAGCCCAGCGCCTGCAGATAGGCGATGCGCCCGTCGGTCGTTGTGACGTTATAATGCGCCGAGAGCACGCCGTCATTGCTTCGCCAGATGACGGCCAGCGCCAGCAACACGGCCAGACCGATGAGCGCAAACACGACGGTCCGTCTTGTCCAGTGAAAGGATTTGAGCTTCATAACCACACCTCGGAACAAGCCTATTCAAATTTGCCGCCGGATATGTTATAATGAATCCAAATGTCCGCAAAGGAGGGGGAGCGCGTGATCCGTCTGGACAAATATCTCGCCGATACCGGCGCCGCTTCCCGGCGCGAAGCCAAGGCGTATATCCGTCGCGGCGAGGTCACGGTCGATGGAGTGCCCGCACGCGCGCCTGAGCAGAAGGTCGCGGAGACGGCAGTCGTCTGTCTGCGCGGACAGCCCTTGCGTTATCAGGCGTATCATTACTATATGCTTCATAAGCCCGCCGGCATTCTCACCGCGACGGCCGACCGCAGTCAGCCGACGGTGCTGGATTTGTTCCCGCCGGAGCTGCGGCGCTTCGGGCTCGTGCCCGCCGGGCGGCTCGATAAGGACACGACCGGCCTGCTGCTCATCACGGACGATGGCGACTATGTCCACCGCGTCATCACGCCGAAAAAGCACGTTCCGAAGGTCTATTTCGCGCGCACGGACGGCCAGCCCACAAGCGCGGATGTGGATCGTTTTGCGCAGGGTGTCGTCCTTGGCGACGGGACGCAGTGCTTGCCCGCCCGGCTCGAGCTTTTGCCGGAGCAGGAGGGCTGCCGCGTCACGGTTTATGAGGGGAAATACCACATGGTCAAGCGGATGCTGGCCGGCTGCGGGACGCCGGTTTTGCAGCTGCACCGGCTGTCGATCGGGGCGCTGACGCTCGATCCTGCGTTGTCACCGGGTACTTACCGGGAACTGAGCCCGGAAGAGGCGATGCTTGTTTTTTCGCTGCCAACTTCGTGAAAATTTACAAAAGTTCGGGAAATTATCCGACTATCTCACGAAATTTCGAAAATTATTCACAAAAAACGACCATTTTTCTATTGAAAAATGCACATAAATCGGCTATTATGTAAAGTAGGAAATTGGTAGGTGCTGTGGGAGACTGCGGCGGCCGTTCGTAGGAGGAAAAGATATGTCGAGCAGAATTTTTCAGGGCGTGATCGTTCAGATGAAAGATGCCACCACGCGCTGCATCGGTGTTGTGGACGAGCAGGGGTTTGTCATTGCCTGCAGTGAGCTTTCGATGATCGGCTCGCGTCTGGATGACTTTCAGGCCGCAGTGGGCGAAGTGCAAGAGCAGCTGTTTGCAACGGACACGCGCACGTATAAGATCCTGTCGGCCAGCACGGCGCGCTTCGAGTATGCCGTGTTTGTCGAGGGCAATGATCAGACGGCGCGCAGCATCTGCATTCTCGCGGCCGTCGGCATGACGGAGGCCAGCACAAACTTTGAGGAAAAGCACAACAAAGCCGCTTTCGTCAAAAACATCATTTCGGACAACATTCTCCCCGGCGACGTATATGTGCGCGCCAAGGAGCTGCATTTTACCACCGACGTGCCGCGCGCCGTGCTGCTGGTGCGTCAGGTGAACGTGACAGATATTGCTGTGCTCGAGCTGATCCAGAATATGTTCCCGGACCGGCAGCATGATTTTGTGCTCAGTGTGAGTGAGTCGGACATTGTCGTCATTAAGGAAATGACGCCGGACGAGACCTCGGAGGATATCTGCGCGCTGGCCGAGAGCATTGAGCACGCCGTACACACGGAGCTGCGCGTGCAGACGGTCATTGGCATCGGCACTACGGCCAATCACCTGCGCGAGCTGGCCGACCGCTACAAGGAGGCGCAGGTCGCCATCGAGGTCGGCAAAGTGTTTGAAAACGAAAAGCCGGTCATTCATTATGATAACCTCGGCATCGGCCGCATCATTTATCAGCTGCCGACAACGCTATGCGAGATGTTCCTGTCCGAAGCGTTCAAGAAAAACCCCATCGAGGCGCTCGATGAGGACACGCTCGACACGATCAATCGCTTCTTTGAGAACAACCTCAATGTTTCGGAGACGGCGCGCAAGCTCTACGTCCATCGAAACACTTTGGTATACCGGTTGGAGAAAGTCAAGAAGATTACGGGCCTGGATCTGCGCGAGTTTGAGGACGCGATCCTCTTCAAGGTCGCGGTCATGGTAAAGAAATACCTCGATTCTCAGAACACTGCCAAGTTCTGACCGTGCACCCAGGCGGGCGTAAGCCCAACATATTGGAGGACATCTTATGGTTCAAATGAACGATGTGAAGATGGTCTACGGAAACACGGAGGCTGCGGCCCTCAATGGTATCTCATTTACGATCAATGAGGGCGAGTTCGTGTTTCTGGTCGGACCGTCCGGCTCCGGCAAGACGACGATCATCAAACTGATCACCGGCGAGCTGAGCCCCACATCCGGACAGATCACGGTCAACGGCTTTGACATGCAGGGCATTAAGCGCCGCAAGCTGCCGAAGCTGCGCCGGACACTGGGCGTCATTTTTCAGGATTTCCGCCTGATCGACAAAATGACGGTGTATGAAAATGTTGCGTTTGCCATGCGTGTGGTGGGGGCATCCAATAAGGAGATCCGCCGCCGCGTGCCGCAGGTGCTCGAGCTGGTCGGCCTGGCCGACCGGGAAAAGCGCTTCCCGGCGGAGCTTTCCGGCGGCGAGCAGCAGCGCGTGGCCATCGCCCGCGCGCTCGTGAACAATCCGCGCATGATCATCGCGGACGAGCCGACCGGCAACCTCGACCCGGTGCGCAGCCTGGAACTGATGCTGCTGCTGGAGAAGATCAACGAGCTCGGCACCACGGTCCTCGTGGTGACGCACGAAAAGGAACTGGTCGACGCTTTTTCCAAGCGCGTCATCTCCATCGACGCCGGAAGAGTCATCAGTGACGGATTGGACGGGTACTACGGATATGAAGCTGAATAGATTCAACTACCTGATGGCGCAGGGCGTGAAAAACATCTTCACGCACGGTTTCATGTCCTTCGCGTCGATCACGATCATCATCGCGTGCCTGCTCATCATGGGCAGCTTCTCGCTGCTGACGCTCAACATTGACGCGAACATCGACCGCCTGCAAAACCAGAACGAGGTCATTGCCTACGTCGATGAGACGCTCACGGAGGATGAGGCCCGGGCCATTGAGCCCAAGGTCGCCGCGGTGCCGAATGTTGCCTCGGTCGAGTTCGTCACGCGCGAGCAGGCCATGCAGACGTTCGAGGCCGAGTATGACTCCGACCTCTTTGACAACATTGACGCGTCGGTCTTCCGTCACCGCTATGTCGTGACGCTCGACGACCTGTCACTCATGAAGGACACGCAGACCGCGCTCAAGAACGTGGACGGCATCGCCGATGTCACGGCGCATTTGGACTACGCGGAAAACTTCATCACGTTCCGGAACATTGTGAGCGTGGTCTCCGTCGTTTTGATCGTGATCCTCATTGCGGTGTCCCTGTTTATCATGACCAATACCATCAAGCTGGCCACGTTCGGCCGGCGTGAAGAGATTGCCATCATGAAGATGGTCGGTGCGACGAATGGCTTCATCCGTCTGCCGTTTGTGGTCGAGGGCCTTGTGCTCGGCCTGGTTGGCGGCTTGGTTGCATTCCTGCTCCAGTGGGGACTCTACAGCCTGATTGTCAGCAAGATCATGTCCACCATGGCGGCCGGTATCATCACGGTGCTCCCGTTTGCATCCGTGTCGCTGCCGCTGCTGCTGGTGTTCCTCGGCGTGGGTGTGCTCGTCGGTGTGTTCGGCGGCCTCACGGCCATTCGCAACTATCTGAAAGTCTAAGGAGGAAATCGAATGAAGATGAACCGCAAAGTCGTTCGATCCGTTATTTGCGTGCTGCTTGCGCTGATCTTTGTCATCTCGCTCATGACAGCGCTGATCCCGACCAATGCCAGCGCGGCGTCTCAGTCGGAGATCAACCGGCTCACGCAGCAGCGCAAGGAGCTGCAGGCCAAGCAGCAGGAGCAGCAGAAGACCATCAACAGCCTGCGTTCGAAGAAAGCCAGCGTTGTGGATCAGAAGGCCGCGCTCGATAAGGAAAACGATCTGGCCCAGCAGGAGATCGAGCTCGTCAAGGAGCAGATCACGGCCTATGACCAGCAGATCGAGGACAAGGGCGTCGAGCTCGAGGCTGCCAAGCAGGAAGAGGAGGCCCAGACGGTCCGCTTCCGCAGCTGCGTGCGCCACCTTGAGGAGTACGGCCAGATGTCCTACATCGCCATCCTGCTCGAGGCGACCAGCCTGTCCGACCTCCTTGCCCGCATGGACATGGTCGGCGAGGTCATTGCATATAATAAACAGGTACAGGCCGACATGACGGCCGCCCGCGAAAAGGTCGAGACCGTCAAGGCGGAGCTCGAGGATGCCCGCACTGAACTCCAGGATAAGCAGTCCGAGCTCGAGACCAAGCAGGTCGCGCTGCAGCAGAAGGTCTCGGAGGCCAATGCGCTGCTCGCCGGCCTGGAATCGGATATCAACGCCTATAAGAGCGTCTACGATCAGTATGAGCAGCAGCAGAAGAACGTGCAGTCGCAGATCGACAAGCAGGTCGAGGAGCTGCGCCGCCAGGAGGAAGCAAACAAGAACAACAACCCCGGCTATGACCCGGGCAAAGCCAACGGCTCCACCGGCACCATGATGTGGCCGTGCCCGTCCTGCCACTACATCACATCACCGTTCGGCTGGCGCTACCACCCGATCTATCAGACGCAGAAATACCACTCCGGTGTGGACATCGGCGCGAGCTATGGCGCGACCATCGTCGCAGCCGACGGCGGCACGATCATCACGGCCGGCTCCGTGTCCGGTTACGGCAACTGCGTTGTCATCAACCATGGCAGCGGCATCACCACGCTCTACGGCCACATGAGTTCCATTGCGGTGTCTGTCGGCCAGAAGGTTTCCAAGGGGCAGACGATCGGTTATGTCGGCTCGACCGGTAACTCCACCGGCCCGCATCTGCACTGGGAAGTCACGGTCAACGGCGTGCGCCAGAACCCGCTCAACTATGCGAGCTGATTGGACATATTTTGATTGAATGAAACTGCCGGGCGGCCGGAAAATGGCTGCCCGGCTCATCTGCTGCATTGGGGGCTGCCCGGTGCGGGCAGCAATTGGATCCGGAGGGATAGCATGGACGAACACAAGCCACAGGAACAGGCACCGGAAAAAGTGCCGGCCCGCAGAAAAAGCGGCAGAATGCGCGGCTGGAAGGCGAGTATCCTTGCCTGTGTGACCTGCATTCTGGTGACTGCACTGGTCACGTCGATGATCTTTGTCGGCAAATTCGGCGGCAGCAGCAACTATAAGCTCGCGCTGAAGTTTGCGCAGGTCAAGCAGGTTGTGGACAAAGACTATATCGGCGACGCGGACGATACGGCGATCAGCGACGCCTCGTCGAGCGCGATCATCAGCGCCATCGGCGACAAGTGGAGCTATTACATGACGGCCGAGGAATACAAGGCCTACCAGATGTACTCCAACAATGAGTACGCCGGCATCGGTGTGACCATCCAGCTGGATGATAAGACGAAGGGCTTTCGCATCACGGCGGTGACGAGCGATTCCCCCGCGGCGAAAGCCGGCCTCAAGCAGGGCGACATCATCACGGCGATCGACGGGGAGGATGTCACAGGCAAGACGCTCTCGGACGTGCAGAGCACCATCCGCGCCAAGCTCAACAAGACGCTCAAACTCACCATTCAGGACGCTGCCGGCAAGAGCCAGACGGTCACGCTCGACTGCACGGTCATCTACACCGACCCCGTGACGTATAAGCTCCTGGATAACGGCGTCGGTTATGTGCAGATCCGTAACTTTGAGACCGGCGGCGGCAGCCGTGCTGTGCAGGCGGTCGATAAGCTGCTTGACCTCGGCGCAAAGTCGCTCGTGTTCGACCTGCGCGATAACCCCGGCGGCCTGCTCTCGGAGCTCATCACGATCCTGGACCACCTGCTGCCGCAGGGCGATCTGTTCGTGAGCGTTGACGGTAACGGGAAAGAGACCGTCACGCAGAGCGACAGCGTCTGCGTCAAGGTGCCGATGGCGGTCATCGTCAACGGCAACACCTACAGTGCGGCGGAGTTTTTCGCGGCTGCGCTGCAGGAGTATGACTGGGCGACCATCGTCGGCCAGAACACGACCGGCAAGGGTCGCAGCCAGACGACCATTGCGCTTCCGGACGGCAGCGCCGTGCACATCTCGAGCCGGAAATATCTCACGCCCAACCGCGTGGACCTGTCCGAGCAGGGCGGCCTTGTGCCGGACGTTGTCGTGGCCCCGGCCGCGGACAGCGATGTCGATGCGCAGCTCGAAGCGGCCATCGCCGCGCTGCGCTGAATCAAATCGTATACACGAAAATTTCAATGATATAAGGAGACGGATTATGGCGATCGACAGCAGATATAAGATGAGTCAGGAGCGTCTGGACACGCTCAAGGAAGAACTGCATTACCTCGAAACGACCCGCGAAAAGGAAGTCGCGGAGCTTATCAAAGAGGCGCGCTCGTTCGGCGACCTGTCGGAGAACAGCGAGTACGACGAGGCCAAGACGGAGCAGGGCAAGCTCTATTCCCGCATTGCTGAGATCACGGACCTGATCGAGAACGCCGAGGTCGTGGAAAAGGTCGAAGTCGCGGCAGACGTCGTGACCATCGGCAGCCGCGTGCGCGTGCTCGATGTCGACGAGGACGTGGAAGAGGAGTACACCATCGTCGGCTCGCAGGAGGCCAACCCCATGGAAGGCTGCATTTCGGATGACAGTCCGTTCGGCTTTGCGCTCAAGGGTCACAAAGTCGGTGAGACCGTCACGGTCGCAGCCCCGGTCGGCGAGCTGCAGTTCAAGATCATTGCCGTCGAAAACGAAGACTGAGGAGCCCATCATGAACGAAGAGAGAAAGAACCAGCAGGCGGCGGCAGAGCCGTCCCTGTCCGAGATCCTTCAGATCCGCCGCGACAAGCTCAAGGCGCTGCAGGATGCCGGACGCGACCCCTTTGTGCAGACGCGCTTCGAGCGCAGTGCCTATTCGGCTGACATCAAGAACGATTTCGATGCCTATGACGGCAAAACGCTGCAGGCCGCCGGCCGCATCATGTCCAAGCGCGGCATGGGCAAGGCCATTTTCTGTGACATTCAGGATGACCGCGGCCAGATCCAGCTCTACGTCCGCAAGGACGCTGTGACCGAGCAGGAGTTTGCCGATTTCCGCAAGTATGACATCGGCGACATTATCGGCGTGAGCGGCTATGCGTTCAAGACCAAGACGGGGGAGATCTCCATCCATGTGCAGCAGGTCACGCTGCTCAGTAAATCTTTGCGCCCGCTGCCGGAGAAGTTCCACGGCATGACGAATACAGAGCTGCGCTACCGCCAGCGCTACGTGGATCTCATCATGAATCCGGAGAGCAAGCGCAATTTCCAGATCCGCAGCCAGTTCGTGGCCTACCTGCGCCGCTATCTGGACGGCCTGGGCTTCATGGAGGTCGAGACCCCCGTGCTCAGCCCCATCGCCGGCGGTGCGACGGCGCGCCCGTTCATCACGCACCACAACACACTCGATATTGATATGTACATGCGCATCGCGACCGAGCTGCACCTCAAGCGCCTGATCGTCGGCGGCATTGAGCGCGTGTATGAGGTCGGCCGCATCTTCCGCAACGAGGGCATGGACACCAAGCACAACCCGGAGTTCACGACCTGTGAGCTCTATCAGGCCTACACCAACCTCGACGGCATGATGGACATTCTCGAGGGCATCCTCTCCGGCGCGGCCAAGGAGATTCTCGGCACGTATCAGCTCCAGTGGCTGGGCCATGATGTCGACCTCACGCCGAGCTGGCGCCGTGTGACGATGGCCGACGCCGTTAAGGACGTCACGGGGGCCGACTTTATGGCCATCCTCGGCGACGCGGACGCGGCGGTCGCCCTCGCCAAGAGCGTGGGCGTGGACATGGAAAACGTCGCCCACACGTGGGGCAATGCGCTCTATGAGACGTTCGACCAGAAGGTCGAGTCCACGCTCATCCAGCCGACGTTCATCACCATGTATCCCGTGGAGGTCAGCCCGCTGGCCAAGCGCAGCCCCGAGCAGCCCGCGCTCACCGAGCGCTATGAGATGTTCATCTGCGGCTGCGAGATGGGCAACGCTTTCTCCGAGCTGAACGACCCCATCGACCAGTACCAGCGCTTTAAGGCGCAGGCTGAAAAGCGTGCGCATGGCGACGAAGAGGCCAATATGATGGACGAGGACTTCGTCATGGCGCTCGAATACGGCATGCCGCCCACCGGCGGCTTGGGCTTCGGCATTGACCGCTGCGCCATGCTGCTGTGCGGCGCAAGCTCCATCCGCGACGTGATCCTGTTCCCGACAATGAAGCCGTTGGACTCTGACAAGAAGGTTTCCAAGGAAGTTTCGGCTCCTGCGGAGG
>PPYF01308539.1_pt1 | contig 11868 bp, 7 predicted proteins | sample 1559871 | NCBI WGS metagenome assembly PPYF01 (sample SAMN08240021, study PRJNA423297) | Human gut metagenome, whole genome shotgun sequencing project. | reverse complement strand
CGTAGAAGATAAAACTAGCTTTCAAACATTCTGCTGCGTGCGAGCATACAAGCGCCAACGATGCCGGCTTTGTCTTTCAGCTTAGATGTGATGATGGCTGAATCTTTATTAACCAGATTTAGAGAGTACTTGCGTACGGCTGTTTTTATGGGTTGGGTGATATAATCGCCGGTTAAAGATAAAGTTCCACCTATAATGACCAGTTCCGGGTTGAAGATATTGATTAGCCCGGCAATCTGTTTGCCTAGTTTCTGTCCGATTTCTTCTACAATTTCAATGCAAAGCAGGTCTTCTTTATTCACAGCGGCAATGATCTCATCAAGAGTGATCGGATTTTCCTCTGTGGCGATTCGTGTAGATAGAATGGAACTTTCCCCACTTTGAATACGCTCTAATAAGATACGATGAAGTGCCGATCCGGAAGCTTCCGTCTCCAAACAACCTTTTTTCCCGCAATGGCAGATTATCTCATTATCATAAGCACTCATGTGTCCAAATTCACCGGAGAATCCGGATTTCCCGGTATAAATCTTACCATCAATAATAATTCCGATACCTACTCCCCAGCTTACATTTACAAAAATGATATCCTTTTCTCCTTTTACGCAGCCTTGCATATATTCGCCATAAGTCATGGCACGCGTGTCATTATCAATGGTTACTTTATATCCCAATTTTTCGGATAATACATCCGCCAACGGCCTTTCCTCAAAATTGAATTGGCTGAAGCTATACCCTGATTCAGGATTTACACGCCCCGACACATTTACATTAATATTTAAGATCTTCTCTTTATTAATAGTGAGTTTCTTTATAAAATTGAGAATATGCTTGCATAACTCATTCATCCCTTCGATTGAGTTCTCAAACTTATAAGGTATATTCATTTTCAATTCTACCATATCGCCTTTGAAATTTATCAGTCCGATATTGACGGCGAATCTTTTGATGTCTACACCCAAAAAGTAACCGGATTCCGGATTAAGCCCATAGAGGTTGGGATGGCGTCCGCCACTAGTTTCCAATTTGCCATAATCATTAATATATCCGTCATCACACATTTCACCGATAAATTTGGTGACAGTCGGTACACTTAAATCCAGCTCTTTTGAAAGATCGGGAATTGTAGAACTTCCATTATATATATAATGTGTAATAATCCTCTTTTTGACAAGAGCACTTTTAGAGCCTTTTTCTATTTCTTTCAAGAATTGTTGGTTCATAACTATGTATATTTGGTAATTCACACAAAGATAATTAATTTTTTTATTAATACGTGGTTTTGAGACCTTGAAAATTAGAATATCTTGAATGTTATATTCCCTATATACTATGTAATGGATTTATATATAGGATAATGTAGCTATGGACGATTGTGGATATAATAAATGAAATAAGACGATTTGTGAGGTAATTCCCCCTTCTATTAATTAATAATGCGAGGAATAACGATTTTATTAATAAAATATTTTATTATCTATTGTTTATTTAATAAATATAGCTATATTTGTGCCGTGATATTATTAATAAAACTCTATATCCTTAAATGAATTTAGTATGAGAAACTATTTTTTTAGGTCTGTGTTTATTATTTGCTTTGTGTTTTACGGCATGCTCTCATTCAGATGATTCTGTTGATGTGCTAATTATTGGTGGAGGCGCTAGTGGAGTGACTGCTGGTATTCAGTCTGCTCGAATGGGGGCTGCAACATTGATAGTAGAAGAAACAGAATGGCTGGGTGGAATGCTTACATCTGCAGGTGTAAGTGCTGTTGACGGAAACTATGATTTACCGGCAGGCTTGTTTGGTGAGTTTCGCGGACATTTGGCAGATTATTATGGAGGGCTTGATTCTCTAAAAACCGGTTGGGTGAGTGCAGTGTTGTTTGAACCTTCAGTCGGAAATAAAATTTTCCATGAAATGGTTGACGCGGAGAAAAATTTAAAAGTATGGCATAATGCTACTTTGGTAAAGCTGGAAAGAGAGAATGATGCTTGGATTGCTCAAATTCAGATGAAAGATAATACAATTAAAAAAATACATGCTAAAATATTGATTGATGGTACTGAATTGGGGGATATAGCAAAAATGTGCGGGGTGAAATATGATGTCGGTATGGAAAGCCGTCATGATACTAAAGAAGATATTGCTCCGGAAGAGAAAAATAATATAGTTCAGGATATTACATACGTAGCAATCTTGAAAGATTATGGTAAAGATGTGACTATTCCTTGTCCTGAAGGATATAATAAAGATGAATTTGCTTGTGCTTGTGCCAGTCATGTTTGTATCATGCCTAAAGAACCGGATCGTGTATGGTCTAAAGACATGATGATAACTTATGGAAAACTTCCTAATAATAAATACATGATTAATTGGCCGATAGAAGGCAATGATTATTATGTAAACTTGATTGAAATGACCCGTGAGGAACGTGAAGAAGCCTTGAAATATGCAAAACATTATACGATGTGTTTCGTTTATTTTCTGCAACATGAATTAGGTTTTAATACATTGGGCTTAGCTGATGATGAATATCCTACAGCCGACAAATTACCATTTATTCCTTACCATAGAGAGTCTAGGAGAATCCATGGGCTAGTACGTTTTGATTTAAATCATGCTTGTGAACCGTTCAGGCAGTCTCAACCTCTTTATCGTACTTGTATTGCCGTGGGGAATTATCCTGTGGACCATCATCATACGCGTTATCATGGATATGAAGAGTTGCCTAATCTTTATTTTCATCCGATACCGTCATACGGTTTACCTTTAGGAACTTTGATTCCGAAAGATGTTGAAGGATTGATTGTTGCTGAAAAATCAATATCTGTTTCTAATATAATTAATGGTACCACTCGTTTGCAGCCGATGGTTATGCAGATCGGGCAGGCAGCGGGAGCATTAGCAGCTCTTGCGGTGAAAGAAGGTAAAAATATAAGAGAAGTATCTGTTCGGGAAGTACAAAATGCGATTTTGGATGGAAAAGGATATTTATTGCCTTATTTAGATGTTGAGTTAGATCACCCAATGTTTAAGTCACTACAACGTATCGGCTCTACAGGTATATTAAAAGGTATAGGTAAAAGTGTTGACTGGTCAAATCAAATGTGGTTCAGAGCGGATACATTATTATTGGCAAATGAGTTGAAAGGATTGGGTGATGTTTATCCTTTTGTCAATAAGCAAGTATTCGAAGGTAATAATACCATATCAATTCAGAAAGCTACACTTTCTAAAAAAAGCCACATTGGCTGGCGCGTCAGCCTTGACTGTACCAACTTTGTTTGAATCTTGTACTTCAAAAGCTAGTGCCAGTACAGTAGTGGCAACTGATGGTTTGGAAAGTAAACTCATTGTTCCTAAAAACAATGGCTTAAAAATTACCGGAACTTTTTTGGATGAAATATCACATGATATTCCACATCAGAACTGGGGTGAGAAAGAATGGGACTTGGATTTTCAGCACATGAAAAATATAGGAATTGATACAGTAATAATGATCCGTTCTGGTTATCGTAAGTTTGTCACTTTTCCTTCTCCTTATTTATTGAAGAAAGGTTGTTATATGCCTTCCGTTGACTTGGTGGATATGTTTTTACGTTTAGCTGAAAAGTATGGAATGAAATTCTATTTTGGACTATACGATTCGGGTAAATACTGGGACACAGGGGATATGACCTGGGAAGTGGAAGATAACAAATATGTAATTGATGAAGTTTGGGAAAATTATGGTTCCAAGTATAAAAGTTTTGGAGGATGGTATATCAGTGGTGAAATAAGCCGGGCAACGAAAGGGGCGATTGGTGCTTTTCATGCATTAGGAAAACAATGTAAGGATATATCTAATGGATTGCCTACTTTTATATCTCCTTGGATTGATGGCAAAAAAGCAATCATGGGAACGACAAAAATGACGAGAGAAGATGCCGTTTCTGTACAACAACACGAAAAAGAATGGGATGAAATTTTTGATGGAATTCATGATGTGGTAGATGCATGTGCATTTCAAGATGGGCATATTGATTATGACGAATTGGATGCGTTCTTTTCTGTCAATAAAAAATTAGCAGATAAGTATGGTATGCAATGTTGGACAAATGCCGAATCTTTTGACCGTGATATGCCAATTCGTTTTCTACCCATTAAGTTTGATAAACTTCGGATGAAGTTGGAAGCAGCCAAACGTGCCGGATATGATAAGGCTATTACTTTTGAATTTTCTCATTTTATGAGTCCGCAATCAGCCTATCTGCAAGCTGGTCATTTATATGACAGATATAAAGAATATTTTGAAATAAAATAAATGTTATGAAGTCTACAATCAATTTTAGTTATCTTATATTCCTATCTGTTGTGGCAGCATTGGGAGGCTTCTTGTTCGGATATGATACTGCGGTTATATCGGGAACAATTGCCCAAGTGACTCAACTTTTTCAATTAGATGCACTACAACAGGGATGGTATGTAGGATGTGCTTTAGTAGGCTCTATCGTAGGTGTTCTTTTTGCTGGAATCTTAAGCGATAAGTTAGGAAGAAAACTTACGATGGTTATATCAGCTGTGTTGTTTTCCACATCAGCTCTAGGATGTGCTCTATCAGCCGATTTTGCCCAATTGGTAGTTTATCGGATTATAGGTGGAGTAGGAATAGGGGTTGTGTCCATTGTTTCTCCTCTTTATATATCAGAACTAGCTGTAGCGCAGTATAGAGGACGTTTGGTGTCATTGTATCAGTTGGCTGTAACAGTTGGTTTTTTGGGAGCTTATTTAGTTAACTATCAATTATTGGCATGGGCGGAGAGTGGTACGCAATTAAGTGTGGATTGGTTGAATAAAATATTTATAACTGAAGTATGGAGAGGTATGTTGGGTATGGAAACATTGCCGGCAATCTTATTCTTCATAATCATATTTTTTATTCCGGAAAGTCCCCGCTGGTTAATCGTACGTGGAAAGGAATTGAAAGCTGTAAATATATTAGAGAAAATATATAATTCAATTACAGAAGCGAAAAGTCAATTAAATGAAACGAAATCTGTGCTGACCTCTGAAACAAAATCGGAATGGTCTTTATTGATGAAGCCTGGAATTTTCAAAGCTGTTATTATCGGTGTGTGTATTGCGATTTTAGGACAGTTTATGGGTGTGAACGCAGTACTTTATTATGGCCCTTCTATCTTTGAAAACGCAGGACTTTCAGGAGGAGATTCTCTTTTTTACCAAGTTCTGGTAGGACTAGTCAATACTTCCGCCGGAACATTCTTCCTGTTCGCCCTCATGTGCGTGCCGTATATGCTGATTGTCTGGAAACTCGTGCCGGAGACTACAGGGAAGTCGCTGGAAGAGATTGAAAGATATTGGACCCGTTCGGAATAAATATAAAACAGACCTTAATAACAATAAACTAACATCTTATAAATATGGATAGTAAGAACAACATTGGTCATTCAGCAGACATCTCTTTCACTGCTGAATTGCCCATACCAATCTATAATGGAAATAATAGTATGGATTTCGAGAAACTGGCAAGTCTGTACAAGGATGAACTTCTGGACAGTGTCCTCCCTTTCTGGCTTGAACACTCCCAAGACCACGAGTATGGTGGTTATTTCACCTGTCTGGACCGTGAAGGAAAAGTGTTCGATACGGATAAGTTCATCTGGCTGCAATGTCGTGAGGTGTGGATGTTCTCCATGCTTTACAATAAAGTGGAAAAACGCAAGGAATGGCTGGATTGTGCCGTTCAAGGTGGTGAATTTCTAAAAAAATACGGACATGATAGTTACTATAACTGGTATTTTTCCCTTGATCGTTCGGGTAGACCATTGGTAGAACCGTATAATATATTCTCGTATACATTCGCCACCATGGCTTTCGGACAGTTGAGCCTTGCAACCGGTAATCAGGAATATGCGGACATTGCCAAGAAAACTTTCGACATAATCCTTTCCAAAGTGGATAATCCGAAAGGGAGATGGAATAAGCTTCATCCGGGTACCCGTAATCTGAAGAACTTTGCCTTGCCAATGATCCTCTGTAACCTGGCACTGGAGATAGAGCATTTATTGGATGAAACGTATCTGCGGGAAACAATGGATACTTGTATCCATGAAGTGATGGAAGTTTTCTATCGTCCTGAACTCGGAGGTATCATTGTTGAAAACGTGGACATAGACGGTAATTTGGTCGATTGTTTTGAAGGCCGTCAGGTGACCCCGGGACATGCCATTGAAGCGATGTGGTTTATCATGGATCTAGGCAAGCGTCTGAATCGTCCGGAATTGATAGAGAAAGCCAAAGAGACTACTCTCACGATGCTTAATTATGGCTGGGACAAGCAATATGGAGGTATCTACTATTTTATGGATCGTAACGGTTGTCCTTCCCAACAATTGGAGTGGGACCAGAAACTCTGGTGGGTCCATATCGAAACGCTTATTTCCCTGCTGAAAGGCTATCAATTGACGGGAGACAAAAAATGCTTGGAATGGTTTGAAAAGGTACATGACTACACTTGGGAGCATTTCAAGGATAAAGAATATCCTGAATGGTATGGCTACTTGAACCGAAGAGGCGAAGTATTGCTACCACTCAAAGGAGGAAAATGGAAAGGATGCTTCCATGTGCCAAGAGGACTGTATCAGTGCTGGAAAACATTAGAAGATTTGATGAATTATAAATAACTATCTTGTTTTATTAACATTAATATTTAATATGGAGAAACAAATCACATGGAGTATAAGGTTTATAGCCTTATTCATCTGTTCGCTTTCTTTCTTAAACGTTCATGCTCAAAAAAACACGAACGTGAAAGGGACAGTGTATGACTCAAACAATGAGCCGCTTGTCGGTGCTACTGTTAGTGTAAAAGGGAATTCGTCCAACGGTACTATTACCAATATTGACGGACAGTTTAGCCTAAATGTACAGGATTTAAAATCGACTTTAGTAGTTTCCTTTGTCGGGTATCAGACTCAAGAGGTTGCTTTACATGGTCGTTCAGAAATTACTATTAGACTTCAAGAAGATGCACAAGCATTGGATGAAGTTGTAGTGGTGGGGTATGGAACTCAAAAAAAGAAATTCTTAATAGGTTCCGTTTCTCAAGTAGGCTCTAAAGAGTTGATGATGGCTCCTCAAGCTAACCTTTCTAATATGATGACAGGTAAGTTACCGGGGGTAACGAGTGTTCAACGTTCCGGTCTTCCCGGAAACGACCAGACATCTATCAACATCCGTGGTTTAGGTACTTTTTTAGATTCTAGTCCTCTGATATTAGTGGATGGCGTTGAACGTATGTTGAATACTGTGAATCCTAATGATGTAGAAAACATATCTATTTTGAAAGATGCAGCTACAGCATCCGTTTATGGTTTGGCAGCGGCAAATGGAGTAATCCTGGTAACGACCAAGAAAGGTACTGAAGGTAAAGTAACTCTTTCGTATGACGGTTCTGTTACTTTCCAGAAAAATACAGCCATGCCTGAAATGCTAAATGGTCCTGACTATATTTATTGGTATAATAAGGCAAGTGAACTTGATGGTAACGGGCCATATTATGGAGCTGATATTCAGACGAAAGTGGCTAACAACTATGATCCGGAAGGTAAATATGGAAATACAAACTGGACAAAAGAAGTTTTTAAGGATTATGGCTTCACACATCAACATAATATTTCAGCTTCCGGTGGTAACAAGAATATCCGTTTCTTCACCAGTATAGGCATGTTGGATCAATCCGGTATCATCGAAAATGTGAATTATGATCGTTACAATGTCCGTTCTAACGTAGAAGGTAATATTACCAAAGATTTAACGTTCGAACTTAATATTTCTGGCTTTTATGAAGAAAAGAACTGGCCCGGAATTAGCACAAGCGCACAGGCTGAACAAAATCCCATTCAGCAGGCTGTTTATTCAGCCCCTATTATTCCTATTTATTATCAAGGAGAATATACAGCTTGGATTGGTCCTGGTAGTTCCACCACACAGAGTCCACTCGCTACTTTAAGGAATAGCGGATTTCAGAAAAAACAAAGACATGAGTTTGATGGTACAATGAAAATTAGTTATGCCTTTCCTTGGGTAAAAGGGTTGAAAGCTTCTCTCGGTTTAGTTTATGATACTAGTTATTCGGAAGATAACGGTTTCTTGGTAGGATACAATGTTAATGCTTATAGTGCAGATTCTAAATCATATAATTTAATGCGTGCCTCTTCTACAAGCGAGAAAGGTAATTACACTAAATCTGCATCTTCTTTCAGAAGATTTATGGTCCGCCCGAGTGTGGAGTATGCTAATACCTTTGGCAAGCATGCAGTTTCAGCCCTATTCTTATATGAACAGACACAACTGAAAGGCTCTACAATGACAGGAAAGATGGGCGGCTATAATTTTAATGATCCGGTTGATCTTTCATTAGGTACTGAATTTATATCCAATCCTACAGGTAGTCATAGCGATAAAGCTACTATTGGTTATGTAGGGCGTTTCAATTATATTTTCGATAAAAGATATCTTGCAGAATTTGCTTTTCGTGTAGATGGATCCTATAAATTCGCAAAAGATAAAAGATGGGGATTCTTCCCTTCTGTATCTTTAGGATGGGTAATCTCTGAAGAAAACTTCATAAAAAACAATTTCTCTTCTATCAACCTGTTAAAGTTGCGTGCTTCTGTCGGTGAATTGGGTAGTGATAATACAGATGCTTTTTTGCATAGAAGCATTTTTAAGGTAGAGAAGAATGCGTATATATTCGGAGGAGTTCCTTATGCAGGATTAGGTGCATCCAACTCTATTACTTCCAGCTTAACCTGGTCTACTACCCGCAGTTACAATATTGGTGCTGACCTGACAATGTGGAATGGATTATTGGGAGTAGAATTCGATTTATTTTATAAGCTGACAAAAGATATACAAGAAAGCCGGAGTGGCGGTTTCCCTCCTTCATTAGGAGGAAATTATGCTCAAAAAGGAAATACGGGTAAGATCGACAATCGCGGTTTTGAATTGGTATTGAAGCACCAAAACCACGTTAATGATTTTTATTATAGTATAACCGGTAGTGTAGCGTGGGCTAGAAATAAAGTTCTGTCGCGGATTGAAAGTGAAAGTACTCCTTGGTACCGGACAAACATAGGTGAACCTTTAGGACAAATTTATGGCTATAAAGCTATAGGCTTATATCAAACACAAGAGCAATTGGATAACCGTCCTTTTGTTGGTAATGGAGTTCAACGTTTAGGAGATATCATGTATGAGGATATCAATGGAGATGGTAAAATTACGCAGGATGGGGATAAAGTTAAAATCGGCCACAGCACTTTACCAGAGTTAAACTACTCTCTGTCTATGGACTTCAACTGGAAAGGGTTCAATTTGAGTGCATTATGGCAAGGAGCTGCTATTGTTAGTTATACGTTGAATGGTACTTATAATCATGGTTCAATGGACAATACGGTCTATACACGACCATTCTACTCGGGAGGAAATGCTCCTTATTATCTGGTAGAAGATTCATGGACACCGGAAAATACGAGTGCCCGTTATCCCAGATTAAGTGCCATTCATAATGGAAATAATGCATATACCTCTTCCTGGTGGTTGGTAAATGGTAATTTCTTGCGTTTGAAGAATTTACAGTTTGGTTATACAATTCCTAAAAAAATACTTGCGAAAGCCAATATTGGACTATCTAACGTTCGTGTATATGTAGCAGGCACCAATCTGTTTACTTTCACAGAATTCAAATATTGCGACCCTGAAATGGCTATTATAAATAATGGTTATTATCCCCAACAAAAGAATTATAGTGTTGGATTAAATATCACATTCTAATTAAATCAATAATTATGAAAATAAAAAGATTATATCTATTAGGGATAGGGCTGATGTTTACGTCACAGTTTCTAACCTCATGCCATGATTTGTTGGAGAAAGATCCCACAGACTCATATTCAGAAACAGTAGCCTGGAGCTCGGAATCTTCTTTAGATATGTATGTGACTTACTTATATAAGCCTCTCAATGGCTTATCCAACTTTTCTTCTTTATCCTTAACCGATGGATATACAGATTTAGTTAAGTATGGAAATGGAGTTCCACAAACATGGAGTGCTCATAACAAGATTCTGTTGCAGCAAAACACAATAACATCAGATAATAATCCGATGTCATCGTGGGGACTTTATACTGACATATTTAGAGAAAATGTATTTTTGCGTGATGCCGGTATCTATGGAAGTAAGTTTAATGAAGATTTTCTCAATACTCGTATTGCTGAAATTCGTTTTATTCGCGCTGTGAATTATGCACGTATGATTAGAATTTTCGGAGGAGTTATTCTTCGTGACGAAACAAATGGAGTTGATTCAGAAGGGGAAAAAGCAAAAGCAAGAGCAACTGAAGCCGAATCATGGGATTTTGTTCTGAAGGACCTGGAATTCGCAGCCAAACACCTTCCGAAAGAATGGGACAGCAAATGGGATGGGCGTTTGACTAAAGGAGCAGCGTATGCCTATATGTGTCGTACAGCACTCTTTGCAAAACGTTGGGATATTGCTATTACCGCTGCTGATGAGATTAAAAAGCTCAATAAGTATGACTTAATGGATGAATATAAAGATGTATTTAAAGTGGCAGGTAATAAAGAAATTATTTTCTCCATAGCATACAAAATTCCGGATATGCCCCATTATTTCGATCGCTATTTTGCTCCTGACGGTAAACAAGGAATAAGAAGAGCTGTCCCGACAAGTGAACTGGTTGATTCTTATGATATGGCTGACGGAACTCCTTTCTCGTGGAGCGGCTCCATGGCCAAAGATCCTTATGTAGGTCGTGAACCTCGTTTCTATGCATCCATTATATATAATGGGGCTACTTGGAAAGAAAAGACTATTTATACCTATGTAGACGCTGAAAACGGTTTTGCTGCTTACAGAGATAATATGAATCCGGGAGAAAAACAAACTGTTACCGGATATTTCATCAGAAAATATCTACAAGAAAACAATACCGAATTTGATGATAAGGGAAGCGATCAGTTTTGGATTGAAATGCGTTATGCGGAGGTTTTGTTAAATCTGGCTGAAGCTCTGGCAGAACAGGATTATGCTAAAAATCAGGATGATGCCTTGGAAGCTCTCAATGAAGTAAGAAGACGTGTTGACCTACCGGAACGTACAACACAGGAAGCACCGGATAAAGACTCATTTATGAAACTATTACGTAAGGAGCGTATTTGTGAATTGGCCTTTGAAGGATTCCGTTATTGGGATTTACGCAGATGGCGTTTGGCTGGCGAAGTTATTGATGGAAAACAGGCACATGGAACAAAAATAACCAAAAAAGATGATAATTCTTATACTTATGAACAAGTGTCATGTGACGACAATATAAACCGCTTCTTTCCAGAACGCTATTACTTGCTACCTATTCCTGTAGATGAATTACAGAATAATCCGTTATGTGAGAATAATGCTCCTTGGTAATATTAAAAGATTATTATAGTTATGAAAAATTTCAAAGTAATTACATACATCATATTAATGATAGCATTTAGCTTTTCCTTTTCTTCTTGTGAAAAGCATGATGATATCCATTATCATTCTGATTGTGATATCATATCCATTATGGTTCGTGCTAATTCTCCGGAAGATGGTACTACTTATGATGGGGTTATATCAGAGAATGGAAATATAACTTTCGAACTTCCGGCAAAAGTGAAATTGAGCGAATTATATGTAACAGCCAATTTGCCTGTAGCAGCATTTGCTTATCCTTCATTGACTGGTGCTAAAGATTTATCTACTCCATTTAAACTAACTATTGTAGCAGGTGATGGAACGCAAAAGGAGTATACT
>PPYF01028540.1_pt1 | contig 11869 bp, 5 predicted proteins | sample 1559871 | NCBI WGS metagenome assembly PPYF01 (sample SAMN08240021, study PRJNA423297) | Human gut metagenome, whole genome shotgun sequencing project. | reverse complement strand
ATTATCAACTATTCTCATATCAGAGTGGGTATTAGAAGGTTTATGTATTGATTCTGCAAATATAATTAATAAATTTCGCTTTTGGGAAGATTCAGGGTATTAATTTTGTGATTTGATGTGCAAAACAGCATTATTTCTCAGAAATTATTGTAAATTTGTTGTTAATAACATAACATGGCGCATTAAGTTAGTAATGATAAAGACTTGTATTTTTACATGGCATTGAGTTGACTGCTGCGCCAATCTTGACTTAGACAATATATGGCTAAAAAATTTGGTACGACATGGTGGGGCAAGCAGTGGCTTGACTCATTGGAGGGTATAGATTACAGTAATCGTCTTCCTCGTGGTGCTCGTTATGCCCGGAATGGTTCTGTAAAGAGCATTGATATTTCTGACGGAAGCATTTCCGCAAGAGTATGGGGCTCGGCGCCATCGCCTTATAAAGAAGTGATAACTATACCGGAGTTTGATAAAGCTAAAGTCAAGAAGTTTGTGGATTCCCTTACGGCTCAGCCGATGATTCTTGCGGCATTGATGCAACGACATCTCGACCCGGAGGTGCTTAATATAGCCGAGCAATCGGGACTTAAAGTTTTCCCTTCCTCGTGGAAAGACCTCGGAATGAAGTGCAGTTGTCCCGACTGGGCTGTGCCGTGCAAGCATCTTGCAGCAGTTATATATAAAGTGAGCGAAGAGATAGACAACAATCCTTTTTTAGTATTTGAGCTACATGGACTGGATTTGTTGGCTGAATTGAAGAAGAGGGGAATGCTCTCTGAAGCAACAGCCGAGAATCTTAACCCAATAAAAATCGGAGACCTTTTGCATAAGGTGTCTCATCGGCCTCAAGAGTGTATATGGAAAGCTCCTGAGATAGATATGTCAAAGCTTCCTGCAATAGGAGACGACTTGCTTGAGCTTCTGGCAGATAATCCTCCGTTTTCTATTGCCGGTGATTTTAAAAAAGAATATGCAAAGAAGCTGAGTGGAGTAGGGCGCTCCATGACAAGAAGTATGGCAGCCGCGATGCCTGGCAACGACGAAATGATAGTTTTCGAACCGGGAACAGAGATTGAGTTCGGCTTGTCGAAGTCGTATGAGGTAAGGGTAAAGTTGATAATGCCTTCCGGAAAGACTGTTGATATAGAATTTTCTGAATTTGTCAATAGGTTGAGTAATGTGTCTGTTTCGTCATACCTTACGAGTGAGCCGTGGCTGGAAACCATGCACAGAATGTGGCTTTTTGCTGCCAAATTAATTTCGCGTCAGGATATTGTTCCATTAATAGTAAGTGTGGGGGATTCGTTCAGGATATTATGGCAGCCGGCTATGATGCAGCCTGATATTAAGAGGGCGGTTGAAGAAGTAACGAACTGTGTACCGCCGGTTGTAAAATGTGACGCTAAATCAACATGGCTCGAAAACAGTGGCGAATGGCTGCTATGGAATATGCTGACAGCCATGATAACTGCCGGTGGTACTGTAACCTATAATGATAACGAGCTTACTCACTTCTTTTTTCACGGCACAACAGACCGTTTCAACAAGATTGGGCAACATGGCATACCAGGTGGCATAAAAGTTTGGACAGACCGTTTCTTCATCTTGAATGACGATGCCACGCGCTTTGAGATACAGGTTGATGATAACGACGATGAGTTTGAAGTCTCAATCTTTGTAAGTGTGGCCGCCGGGAGCAAGTGGTTGGCGGAGCGGCTACGATATTCTGACTTTATTAAGAATAAATCACTTAAGGAATATCAGCTCGGTGTGTTGATAAAACTTTCTTCGCTTGTCGATTACATGCCGGGCTTGCGTGAGTATCTCATTGAGAAGGGGGCGGAGCCTATGACGTTCAACACTCAATCTTTTGTGCCATTCCTTTTGAAAACTCTGCCATTGATGCGCCTGCTTGGAGTGGAGATTGCTTTGCCTAAGTCGCTTCACGAGCTTATCACGCCGAAAGTTTCGGTAAAGATAGGCAGTAAGAAATCGAATGACGGTAAGAGTTATCTGCGGCTTGACGAGCTTTTGGATTTTAACTGGGAAATAGCTTTGGGTGACACGCTCGTTTCAATCGAAGAGTTTAAGAGAATTATGAAAAATGCGGGAGAACTTATAAAATTCCGCGGTCGGTATCTCTATGTTACTCCGGAACAGCTCAGCAAGTTGTGGAAAGAACTCAGCAAAGGCACCAAGCTTTCATCTCAGGAAATCCTTGCCATAGCTCTTGCCGAAAAATATAATGAAGCACCCGTGGTGTTGACCGAATCTTGCCGCAAGCTTCTTGAAGAGTTCCGAAATATGCCACAAACGCCTGTGCCGACGGGGCTTCAGGCTGAATTACGACCTTACCAGCAAAGGGGATATGAGTGGATGATGCACAATATTTCTTTAGGATTCGGTTCTATAATTGCCGATGATATGGGTCTTGGCAAGACTCTGCAGGTAATAGCTGTGTTGTTGCAGCTTAAGGAGAGCGGGCGTCTTGACAAGCATAAGGCTCTCGTTGTCGTGCCGACCGGTTTGCTGACCAATTGGCAGAAGGAATGCTCTCGTTTTGCACCTTCGCTCAATATAGGTGTATATCACGGTGCGGTTCGCAGTCTTGATGGGTTTGATTCTGATATAATGCTGACCTCTTACGGAGTGGTGCGCAGCGACGCTACCAAGCTGAAAAAGCTGAGATGGGAAATTGTGGTGATAGACGAAGCCCAGAATATCAAGAACACTGCTACTGCTCAGACCAAGGCAGTCAATTCTATTTCAGCTGCTAATCATATAGCCATGAGTGGTACGCCGGTAGAAAACCGTCTGTCGGAATACTGGAGTATAATGAATTTTACCAACAAGGGGTTGTTTGGCTCGCTGAAGGAATTTAACGCTCAATATAGCCGCCCGATACAGCTTGAAGGAAATAAAGAAGTTATTGAACGGTTCAAGGCTATAACCGCTCCCTTTATGCTCAGGCGTCTTAAGTCTGACAAATCTATTATTTCCGACCTCCCCGATAAGATAGAACGCGATGAATTTGCTTCGCTTACTCCGGACCAAAGTGCCCTCTATGAGCAGACACTTAATGCCGCGATGAATGAAATAGAAGGAGTCGAGGGCACAGACCACGCATCCCTGTTCAAACGTCAGGGTCTTGTACTGCAGATGATTATGGCTCTCAAACAAATCTGCAATCATCCGGCACAGTTTCTTAAAACCAATCAAGCCGATGCCGACTTGTCAGGTAAGGCCCAGATGCTTATCGACCTTGTGAAAGTCATTGTGGAAAGCGGAGAAAAAGTATTGATTTTCACTCAGTTCAAAGAAATGGGCGAGCTGATTGTCAAGATGCTTGAAAAGTCTGATATTCAGTCGATGTTCTATCATGGCGGCTGTACGCTAAAAAAGCGTACGGAAATGGTGGAGCGTTTTCAGAGCGTGCGTTCAGCCCAGGTGTTTGTTCTGTCGCTGAAAGCAGCCGGGACGGGTCTGAACCTTACGGAAGCGACGAATGTAATACATTTTGACCTTTGGTGGAACCCGGCTGTTGAAGCTCAGGCTACTGACCGTGCTTATCGCATAGGGCAGCACCACAATGTGCAGGTATACAGATTTATAACTAAGGGTACGTTTGAAGAGAAAATTAATGCAATGATTCAAGATAAAAAGCAACTTGCAGAGCTAACGGTGGGCAGCGGTGAAAAGTGGCTCGCTTCTATGTCTGATTCCGAGTTGCGTTCAATCTTCGCACTTGATTCTAAAAAATAGCGGAAGGCTTGTCAACAATGAAGGTATAGCGGATGATTTGGTGGTAAAGTTCGCCTGGGCGCAGTACGGTTGACGGGAATGTGGGATGATTGGGCGCGTCAGGAGGAAACTGGCATTCCAAAGCCACTCCACTGTAATCTTTGAATACATGGTCATCCTTACCCTTGGGTGCACCGGTAAGCCAGTTGCCGGAATAGAGCATAACTCCGGGCATCGTTGTGTCTACCGAAAGATGTATTCCGCTTTCACGGCAATATAAGTCGGCTGCATGAGATAGGCCATAATTGTCTTGATTACGGTCAATAAAGAAATAGTGGTTATATCCTTTTCCGATACGAAGGTTCTCAAAATCTTCAGTAATGTGTGCGCCTATTTCTTTGGGAAGAAGGAAGTCGAAAGGCGTGCTGGCAACGGGCATGATTATTCCGGTGGGAATGTCATGATTATCGCTCTGAACTCTTGTTGAACTGTTTATAACCAGTTGATGAGAGAGAATGTTGCCTTTATTGACCCCATTGAGGTTGAAATAGGCATGATTCGTGAGATTGACTATGGTCGGGGCATCGGTACGCGCCGCGTAAGTGATGTCAAGAGAATTGTTGTCATTCCAGGTGTATGTGACGGTTACATTTAGATTGCCCGGATAGCCTTCATCGCCATCCGGAGAGAAAAGTGAAAACTTTACTCCGTTTTCTGTTATCTCATAGTTCCAAATCTTATTTTGGAATCCTTCAGAACCTCCATGGAGCGAATTTTCTCCGTCGTTTTTAGACAAATGATAAATATTCCCGTCGAGTGAAAATTCAGCATTTGCTATACGGTTGGCGAACCGTCCCGGCGTCTTGCCAGCACAAGGCGAATCATACCAGTAGTCGGCCTCATTTTCATAGCAGAGAACAGCGTCGATAAGCCGGCCAACCTTGTCAGGAACAACTATACGAGTAATTCCTGCGCCTAAGGTGGACAATTCAACGAAAGCACCGGTAGGATTGTGAATTTCAAAAAGGGTGATGATACCATTTGATGTATGTATCTCTCTTTTAGATATATTTGACTTTGTCATATATAGATTCGTTATTTTGTACCCCAAGCGGTTTGAGGTTCAGCTCCAAGCCAAAGTTCGAGAACACCGCCTTCAGCGAACTTATTGTGAGGGAGGAGGAAAGAATTATAATCTTTGCCATTGAAAGTGGCTTTTTGAATATAGCAGTTGTCGGCACTGTTGCCGTGAGTTATGATTTTAAACTCCCGTCCAGGATAATAATCATTGTCAAGCTTAATTGTGATTTCATCGAATACGGGTGATGTTATTTCATAACAAGGGTTGATGGCCGAGCCTCCGTTAACTGAGAAAAGACCGATAGCCATAAGCGCGCTCACACCACTCATCTGACCCTGGTCTTCATCGTGGCCTCCATATCCTCTGAAAGGCGATGTGGCGCCATACGCTTTTTCAAGCACTTGGCGTGTCCAATATTGTGTGAGCCAAGGTTTGCCCCAATGTGAAAAAACATGAGCGGTGGAAAGTCCGGGCTGATTGGCATAGCTGACGTATCCTTTACCGTAACTTCCTGTGAAATTGTCGTTAACACTGTTTGTGAAAGCATATTCAAGCATACGGCAAGCCTCGTCCTCTCCGCCCATCTCGGCAGCTAGGCCGTGCAGGTCATGCGACAGGCCGAAGGTAGTCTGCCATGCGTTTGCTTCTTCATAACCCCAGTTGCTCAAGGGGTCGGCATGCAGCCATGAACCGTCTTCGCATTTAGGCAAGAGAAGATGCAATTCAGGGTGAATACATTTGCGCCAGTTCTTAGTTCTGGTTTCAAGGCGTAAAGCATCTTTTTTCTTACCGAGTTTCTTTGCCATTTGGCTGAGCGCCCAGTCCTCGAATGTCCATTGTACTGTCAGTCCGGCTCGGCCGGGAGCATAGCCGTGTTTGAGATAGAAATCAAATTCAGATTCAGAATTGAAGCCGAGCATTCCACCGCGCTGATGGTTGCGAAGCAAAATAGGATAGGCCTTCGCCGGGTTCCATTTGCGGGTAAGATTACGCTGAAAAGCCGAGGTAATCATTGATGTGGCAGGGCATCCGCTCATTATAAATGAGTAGCCTCCACCGCAAGGACCGCGTGGAATAAGCCCTCCATTGTCGGCATATTCGAGCATAGACGCACTGAAATCGTCAAGCATTTCCGGCCAGGCAAGTCCCCAAAGAGTATTTTGGTTCCATTGTGTGAGCCATAAGGCATCGGAATTGTACATATTGAAACGGGGAGAGCAGTTTTTGTCAATCGGAACCTGCTTTACCTTGAATTTAGGATTTATTACATTTTTACCTTCAAGACGTCCTCCGGTAGTGCGGTCGGGATAGCTTCCGTCGGCATCGTTGATTTTATGACGACCGAGCAAGGTGTGCCATAAATCGGTGTAGAACTTGACTCTCTGTTTTTCAGTGCCGCCTTTTACCGATATTTTCCCGAGCCAGTCATTCCATTCCCGGCGTGAAGCCATGTGTAAATCTTCAAAGTCCCATGAGGGTGATTCTGTCATTAGATTGGCTTTGGCATTTTCAATTGATGTATATGAAATTGCCATTTTTACCAATAAAGGTTCGCCGGCCTTCACATCGAAAAGAGCCATAAGCCCGGCAGATGGCGCGTCATGATAGCTCATGCCTTCGTTGCGGGCTACAGAAGGATAGTCAGTATCAAGCCTTTTCACATCGCGGACAATGCCTTGAGGCGACCATGAGTCGAGACGTTTGAATGGTTTTTCAAATTCAGCTACAAAGAAGACTTTTACCGAATCCGGACCGCCCCACAATCGTCCGACAGTCTGAAAAGAACCTTCTAACCGGCGGTCTGAAATTGCTTTAACCGAGGCATTTACCATAGTTGATGTAGAAACATGTCCACCGAGGTTTAACAGCAGCGCGGCTTCCTCGTCGTGTGTGTATTTCATACGGTACATCGAAGTGCGTTGCGTGGCTGTCTGTTCCACCCATACACCATAGTCTTCAAGATACACACGATGATAGCCCGGGGTAGCCGTTTCGCCGGCGTGGCTGAACCGCGATTTCCAGGTGTTTTCGCCTCCGGAGATATTTACTCCTGATGTAGCGGGCATAAATGTGAGACCCGACAGCATCCATGCATGGATTTGAGGGAATCCGAGAATGTGGCTGTCGTTATAGTTATATCCTCCTCCGCCTTGATTCTTGTTGCGGGTCATGGGGGCTGCTCCAATCATTCCGAACGGCTGGCATCCTGATATAAAGAAGAAATATCGTCCACGTGTGGTCTCGATAAAAGGATTGACCATATCAACCGGCTCGGTTGTATCATCTGCCGAAGGATAAGCTTCAATTTCGGAAAATCCTTGAAAACTACCGGTACCATCGGTAATTTCAGCTATTATATAAGATGTGGTGATACCGTTGAGTATAACCTCGCGCGGAGCGCCGCTGTCAGGAATGCTTCCGACATCCATAGTGGTCCCGTCGCTGAAATGCAGAGCGACGCTTGCTGTGTGAGATGTTTCGGAAACACGGTCAAAGAGCAGGAGACGGTCGAGTTTAACCGGTTTTTCCCAGTCAAGGCGTACCCATGGAAAGTCAATTTCTCCCCAGAATGTTTCACGCACATCAGACACCCATTCGCCTTTTCCCTCTATGCGTGTCACGCCATCATTAACCCCTGAGGGAAGACTTCCTTGTGCGCATGATGAAGCGGTAGCCTTGGCCAAAGGAGCGATATTGGCTATTGCGGAAGCAGAGAGGGTTATGACCGTGAAGGCACAAAGTGTAAGTAATCGTAAGACTTTCATAGTACGGTTATTTATCATTGGCAAACGGGGCAACGGGCAGTCCGGAAATTCCGTAGAGATTTCCACAAGGATAATCAGCCCAATTGTATCTCACATACTCCGGTTTTTCAACGGCAGGTGAAGATAGCTTTACCGTGCATTCGTCCACTACTGTAGGAGTCGCAGTTGTGAATTTGCCGTCTTTCCCCGCGATAATAAATCCTGTCATTGCCGAAGAAGTTGCTGATACAGGTGCATTGAACTTCAATGTCAATGCATTGCCGGTGCGTTGCGTTGATATGCATTTTGGAGCTTCATACATACAGTCAACACCATAATTCTTATTTAGTGCTATCAAAGCGAGGCGATGTGCGACATCTTGCTTATTTTTAGGGTGAATATCGGCCGGATTCCCAAGGTCAATGGCTACAGCCATAGCAGTATTTTCGAGTTTGAGAGCCTTGGCCTGAGAATTGCGTAATGCAGCCCATTTTGAGTCAGGCTGAACTGCGATAGGCTTTTGGAAACCTGCAAGTTGTACGAAATAGAAAGGCATATCGTGCCCCCACAGCTTGCGCCAGTCATTTATAAGAGCTTTGAACAAGGGTTCATATTGCTGGTCGCGGCCTACATTGGCACATCCCTGATACCACAATACGCCTTTTACAGGCATATCTTGCAGCGGTGAAATCATGGCATTATAGAGAACGGAAGGATAGCTTGAACCGTTAGGGTCAGCCGGCTTGGGAGGAAGCTTAGAAAAATCGCTTTGTACCATATACTGCCATTGTCCGTTCAGTGCCAGGGTCTTGCCTTCAGAAACTGCTTCTGCCACACCGGGTGCAATGCCTCCTTCACCACCAAAGTCGCTTACCTTAATAGTAATGATATTATTTCCGGAATGCACAATATTGGCCGGGACTTTATAGCTGCGCGGAGTGTCATAGCCTGAGCCTTTTCCCACAAGAGTTCCATTGAAATATGTTTCATCTTCATCGTCGATAGCTCGGAAATTCAGTGTGAGCTCTTTTGCTGCAAGTTCTTCAGGAATATCAAGATTCTTTTGCATCCATACGATGCCGTCGAAGTCGGGAAGGACACTGTTTTCCCAATATCCGGGTATTTCGACCGGCTTCCAATTTTCGTCAGACTGAATAGAAGCTTTGTCAAATTCTATGGTGGATGAAGTTGCGAGCTTCATCCAATTCTCCAAATGCCTCTGATGGCTTTCCTTTATTTTGCCAGCGTCGTATCCCGATGATTTCAGGTCAGCCAGTTCTGTCTCAAATCCGGGCACGGCTCCGAGAGCTTCAGCCGAAGTCCAAGCCTCGGCCGGTGTGCCGCCCCATGTGGCGTCTATGACTCCGACCGGTATTTTTAACTTTTGAGCCAATTCTGTCGCGAAAAAGTATGCTATTGCAGAAAAGTCGGCCATGCTTGCCGATGAACAGATTTGCCATCCTCCACCGTTGACCTCGACGTCGTCGAGTGGCGCAAATGAAGTATTTTTCTTTACCTGCAGAAGTCGGATATCGGGATGATGCGCTGTAGCAACAACCTTGTCGAAATCCATCACTGTGGTCCAACCTTGCACGGGAAATTCCATGTTTGATTGTCCGGAGCAAACCCATACCTAGCCTGATAATACATTCTCCACGGATGTTTCACCATCTTTATCCTTGAATATAATAGAGTATGGACCACCGGCTGCAGGTGTTGCAAGCGAAATGTTGAAATTCCCGTTTTTATCGGAACGGGTTTTCACATTCTCCTTATTCCAAGCGGTTTTGACAGTGATGTCTGAATTTGGAGTTCCGTGTCCTTTTATTCTGAGAACGCTGTTTTGTTGCACTATCATATTATCTGTGATGTAGTGTGGCAGGGTGACCATAGCACCACATGTGCCGCTTGACAGCATTGCTGACAACAGCATAAAATTGTACTTTTTCATTTTTAGAAAAGGATGTACCTTCATGGTATAGATTGATTAATCGTTTCTTACACTGAACAAAATTACTAACATCTACGTCAGGGAACCCGAACAAATCAGCCAATTAATGTAACAAATGCTTCAGACGAATATGTTAGCATAAAATATCATTTTTTTTTGACATGAATATTACCGACATAATATATTAATGGTATATAATTTTGCAGTGCAAAGTAAAAAATTAACCTTATTATGAAAATAACTGTGAAAAAATTAGGATTGGCAATCATGGCAGTTATGCTTTTGGGCTGCTCGGATGCCATAGCGGCAACGCGACTCTGGTATAAGACGGCGGCCGACGACTGGATGAAAGCAATGCCTCTCGGCAATGGACGTATCGGAGCCATGGTGTACGGAGGTGAAGGATGCGAACGTATTGCCATTAACGAAATCAGCCTTTGGTCAGGGCAGCATGATACTACGAGCAATGACCTTTGCGGTCGTGATGCTCTTGATGAAATGCGTCAGAGTTTCTTTGAAGGAGACTTCGATAAAGGAAATGTTTTGGGTGAGAAATATCTTACCGGACGCATGACCTCTTTCGGTACACACGTGCCTCTCGGCGACATGACCATAGAGGTAAGCAACCCATCTCCTACAATAGAAAACTATACCCGTCAGCTTAATCTTGACAATGCCACGGCAACTGTCAAGTATAAATCAGGGGCAACGACATTCACCCGTGAATTCATTACTGATTACCCGGATGATGTACTTGCAGTACGCTTTACAGCCGACAAGCGCAATGCACTGTCTGCAATAATCGGTTTCGACCTGCTCAGAGACGCAGTTATAAAGGCTTCAGGAAATGACCTTACCTTGCAGGGAAAAGTATCATTTCCTCTCCATGGCCCAGGTGGCGTTAACTTTTATGGCAAAGTACATGTAATTGCCAAAGACGGCAAGGTTGAAAGCCTCGGCGATAAGCTTCGTGTTGTAGGCGCGGATTCATTTGATTTGATATTCGACCTGCGTACCGATTATGCCGGCGACAACTATGTGTCACTATGTGATGCAACCGTAGATAAAGCTGTGGCCAAGGGCTACGCGGATATGCGCAAGGCGCATATAGCCGACTATCGTCAACTGTTTGACCGTATGACCATAAGCCTTGGAGATGACTCAGGCGATGCAATTCCTACAGATGAGCGTCTCAAGGCCATATCAGAAGGAAAGAGCGACCCCGGTTTTGATGCATTGTTCTTCCAGTACGGTCGTTATATGCTCATTTCTTCTTCACGAAAGACATCTATGCCCCTCTGCGCCAATCTGCAGGGTATCTGGAATGATAATCGTGCATGCAATATGCCGTGGACCTGCGACTACCATCTGGACGAGAATATACAGCAAAACTATTGGTCGGCCAATCGTGCCAATCTTGCAGAATGTAATGAACCCCTGTTTGACTACCTTGGTCTTCTCGCCAAGCACGGACGTGAAACAGCATCAAAGATGTACGGAAGTCGCGGTTGGGTAGCCCACACCGTGTGCAATGCATGGGGCTACACGGCACCGGGGTGGGGTGTAAGCTGGGGTATGAATGTAACCGGCGGCGCGTGGCTCGCCACACATCTCTGGAGTCATTATAAATATACGGCAGATAAGGACTATCTCCGTAACACAGCCTATCCCATACTTCGCGATGCCGCTCTTTTCTTCAGCGACTACATGGCTGAAGACCCGGCTACAGGCCAACTTATGACCGGCCCGAGTATTTCTCCCGAAAACGGTTATCAGCATAACGGGAAACATTACAGCCTCTCGATGATGCCTACCATTGACCGTGTTATGGTCTACGACCTCTATGACGCCTGCATACAGTCGGCTGATATTCTTGGAATTAATGACGACTTCACAGCAAAACTCCGCAAGGACATCAAGCGTCTGCCCCCATTGGCTGTCGGGAAAGACGGACTTCTCAAAGAATGGCCCGGCGAGGTTCACCGCAGCGACCCATCGCATCGTCACAGTTCGCATGTGCTTGCATTGTTCCCTCTCGACCAGGTATCGGTGGAACGTCAGCCTGAACTTGCCCTTGCATGCCGCAAGTCGCTTGAAAGCCAGACAAGTAACCCTGCATGGGAAGACACTGAGTGGAGTACGGCAAATATGCTTTGTTTCTATGCGCGCCTGAAGGATGCCGATGCATCGCATGGCTGGCTGCAGAATCTGTTCCGTCGCTTCATGCGTGAGAATCTTATGACCGTGTCGCCTGCCGGCGTGGCGATGGCCGAAGAGGATATTTTCAGTTTCGATGCTACCGAGGGTGGTGTGGCCGGAATATGTGAGATGCTCATGCAGTGCTATGAG
>PPYF01545835.1_pt1 | contig 11870 bp, 15 predicted proteins | sample 1559871 | NCBI WGS metagenome assembly PPYF01 (sample SAMN08240021, study PRJNA423297) | Human gut metagenome, whole genome shotgun sequencing project. | reverse complement strand
ATCGCATATTGAGCGATGTATTTAGCTATTTAGGCTATTATACAAAAGCCTATCATTATCTATCAGAGGTTGCCAATCCACAAGACATGAAAGATGCCAAGAATTTGTACCATCTTAAAGATCGCTTAGAATGTGAAGGTGATAGATACGCCTCAAAACGTCCTCAAAAGACAAAAGATGGCTCTATCAAAATACCGAGTTTCAAATATTGTTCTCAACCGTTGCAAGCCGGATTGTTTGAAAAGGTTGATTCACCGGAAGTCTGTGACTGTTGTGGGAAAGGAACATCTGTAATATATTCCGGGCCTTTTTATTGCGTTGAAGATATAAATATTCTTTGTCCGAAATGTATTGCTTCGGGTAAAGCATCAAAAAAATTTGATGGCGAATTTGTGGATTCTGCAATTCTTTCCTCACCAATTCCAAACGACTATAAAGAGGAATTATGTTGCCGAACACCATCATACAATGGATGGCAACAAGAATATTGGCCAGACCATTGTGGGGATTTCTGCGAATTTATAGCCTATGTCGGTTGGAAAGAAATTGTAGAAATGGGATTAGAAAATTCAGTTGAGTTTACTCCTGAATCAAAAGGCTATTCAGAACATAAAGGAAACATCGTAAATGGTGGTTCATGTCAAGGATATTTATTTCGTTGTCTAACTTGTAAAAAATACATCCTATATGTGGATTGCGATTAGAGAGATTGATAACAAGCAAAACACGGAGAGCTACCAAGCTTTATCTTTTTGACTTAATAAACAATAAGCAATGAACAAGGAACTAACAAATATTGTATTGAGCCTATCTTCTCTCGGGAATAAACGTATCGAGAGTTTGAGCAATAAAGTTTTAAAGAAGATGAGTTTCAAGTCTTCAAAAGACTTGGAAAACATGAGAGATTTGTGCTTTTGGCTGTATATTTATGGATATACTGAACAGTTTAGACGGTTGTATCCAACAATATTTGCCTTGCCGTTCACTGGTAACTGGGATATTTGGGTTCCAATCGAATCCATTTTGTCTTTGGCATATTATGTATCAATAACAGACATTGCGGCTCAAACTGATGCAAACTTAGCGTTAGAGAAAGTTTTGCAAGCACAGAATGATAATGCTAATATTATCAGACGATGTAATGGTTGCTTATTAAGTGAGTACGAAGAAAAAGTACAGCAATATTCTAAATCGAATAACAAGTCAAGTTTAAGGAATTGGCTTTGTTATGAAATGGAAGAATTAGTATTGATATATACTCTCGGTGGAAGTGAAAAATATCCACTTGAGAAGATTGAAACGAGAGTAGAAGAAATAAAAGAGACCTTAAAAGGAATGTAGCAAAAAATAACAAGCGGATCAATCCCCCCGAAAGGTTGGTTATCCGACAGACGCTATTATCCAAATAGAAGGGAAATGAAAACGATAAGAGAATTACTTGATATAGTTATAGCTTCGGAGGACAATCCTCAAATAAGTAAGGCTATAGACTTTCACGATGGCGTACCAACTCTTGAAAGAGGATTTCATAGGAAAGCCTCTCCTATGTTGACTGCCAGGTATGAGTTATTCGGTAAATGGCTAAATGCCACACATGGAGACTGGCTTGACACAGAAGAAATGGAAAGTTTCTGGAGTGAAGATGCAGATGATGAACGGTTGGCAGGAATAGTCCGAAACGTAAAAGCCTCAATGGGTAATTGGGAAAACCATGCAACCGGGTTGTTTGTGCCAAACCGAATTTCCATTTTTTCAGCAAGCGATAATGGTTATGAAATGATTTGCCTTATATGGTTTGACGGCATAGAGGAACCTGAATTATGGGTATATGATTGTAACGGCGAAAGTAGGTATAAAGACTTAGCTTCTTACTTGCAAGCGTATATAGATGATGATGTCTCTGCTTCTTCCGTGAAATGGAAATTAGCCGAAATGTGATCTAACAAACAGCAAATTGACTGAACAAGCGGAACGCTGCCGGACATAATCTATAAAACATGGACTTAATAATTGATATATTAAGATATACGAGTTCTGACTTTCCGTATTGGGTTTCCTGTCGGCTGTATGACGCATACGGCAAAGAATGGCTCTTTGAAGAAAAACTGCCTATAGTATCTTGTGAAGCTGAAATAACATCTTTCCCATGTAAAGGTTTTATACGGGGAGAAATTATATCAGAACAAAATGACATGGTGGAATTTTGCACTAAAGAGCCAGATGATGTGGAAAGTATAGACGGTTGTAACATATTTTGGATTTCAAAAAATCAATTGATAGATAACAAACAGCAGACCGACTGAATAAAACGGAACGCTGCCGGACATTAGTGATTATGAATTGTAAAAAGGAAATATTAGAAAAACTGGCTTTCATAAAAAGCCATATAGAATCAGCATCTTTGGGGGCAAAGGGACAAAAGGTGTCTTATAATCCTTGTCTATCAGAGGAAGATATAGCAACATTTGAGCATAAACACTGCATCACTCTTCCTGAAGATTACAGATCCTTTATTTCTGAAATAGGGAATGGCGGTTTCGGCCCCGGACATGGACTGTTGCCTCTCGATAAAGCCATTGTTGATTTCAAATTAAGAGATAAACCTAATATTTCCTTAAATGAGAAATTTCCATATTCAGATAACTGGAATGAAGAATGGATTGCTTCTTTTGATTGGGAGGAAGAATATCCGGAAACGGAAATTGTAGATGCTTATATTAGTACCGCCCATATTGCAGGCTGTCTGCAAATAAGTCATTTCGGACATGGATGTACATTTCTATTAGTGGTGAATGGAGATGAAAAAGGACATATATGGTTTGACGGACGAGCTGATTATAGTGGGCTTATACCGAAAATGACGGATGGACACAAGATGTCATTTATGGAATGGTATATAAGCTATCTTGATATGGAGATTGAAAACATAAATAAATCACTCACAGACAGCATTAACGATTAAATGCTGAACGCTGCCAAACATTATTGATGTATATGAATGAACAAAATTTGATACCTAAAGATAAATTTGATTTAGATGCAGCCAAGCGTCTTTCATTGGCAACCCCTGAACAAGTATCGGTTGTCGCAACCTCTCTTTTAGAATGGATTGCAGACATGAATTGGCCAGTTGCATTAGAGCTTATTCATGTCTTGCCTAAATTTTACAAAGAAATTATACCAAGCATTGAACTAATATTGATTAATCCAGAAAATGATGCTATTTGGAAATATTGGATTATCAGTCAGCTTTTAATCCAATTTCCCAAAGAAGGTATCATAAACCTACTGCCAATCATACAAGAATATGCTGACAGTGTTCCCAATAATGAAGACGAGGATGATTTGAAAAAATCAGCATTAGATTTTTTAGATTGGTACAACAAAAAAGAAAATTCATCAATAACAAACAGTAAGCCGACTGAATAAGCGGAACGCTGCCAGACATTAGCAACTATGTAAAACTGAATTAAAATGAGAAAGTATAAGTACACCAAAGAAACATTGGATATCGCACTGGGAGAGCTACAATCTGAAAATGTAGTGCAACGAAAAAAATGTGCCAAATTCATATCTATGGCATCTCGTAGTGAGTTGTTCGGAAAGACGTGTGATACGCTAAGTGTACAAACTTGGTTTTTATCTTCAGAGAATCGAGAAAAGTTAATTCGGGTTTTACGTCAAGAAACAGAAGAAAAGTTGCTTTGGGAGTATTTACTAATATTGCTTATGGTGTGTGAAAGATACATAGACCACGGCTGTTATGCTAAAGATTTTGCAAAAGAAGCACATTGTGTAGAATTTAAGCAACGAGCTTATGAGATTGCAAAACAATATGCACATCATTCAAATGCGATAGTTCGCCAAATGTCAGGTTCTATAATGGGATATATGGGAGATAATGATGTATGGAGTATATTCTGTAATGTCATGTTGAAGAAAAGAGATCTGCTTACTATAAGTCACATTACAATGGGAATAAGAAAGCATTGCACCGGAGTCGCTAAAGGTGATAATCATTTTTTTGGTGGTACTATGACAGAAAACCAACGAATGGATATTCTAAATGGTTTGCGTTTAGTCTATCAAAAATCCTCAAACAAAAGCATTAAAGGAATGTGTTTGAGAACCATTGAAGAATTGGAAAACACAAAAGAGTTAACTAACAAAGCGTGATAACGCCTAACAACATTCCTCACAAAACCATATATAAAGACATTATGGCAAGATATGAATTAGGTGCAATTTACAAGATTGATGATCAAAATGGCGAAATTTATTATTTAAGGCTTTTGACCAACGATTGCTATGGTGTTTTTGCTCCATTGAAGGGAGAATTGAATGAAGAAACATTTGCTCAAACACCTTACCGCCTTTATTTTAGTTGCAGTTCTTTTCCTATCAAACGAGGAATATGGGAAAAGTTATACCTTCTCCCAATAGAGCAGATATCAAACTTTGGCAACGTCCTCAATATTTAGCCAATTTTGGCAATTTCAACAGGAAGCTATTTATTGAACAATGCAAAGTTTACTACCAAGATGGAAATCTGGGTAAATGCGAAAGCAAAGAAAAATTTATTTCACTGGTTAAATCCGGAATGATTCTACATCTGTTCAATAAGTATGAGATAGTAACTAATTTTCTAATGAGATATTATAGAGACTATCCGAATAGCTATATTCTTGATAAAGAATTTATACACAGTGGTACTTCCGAATACAAGAAAGAGCAATTTGATGTATTAAGAGAATTGGGGTTTGATATATCAGATTCATTATAACAAATAATTGGGCCTCCAAACAAAAAAGATTTGTCATTAAATTTGTGCAGATATATTTGCACAAAACCAGAAAAAGGTATTATATTAGCATCGTATTCAAAAACGAAATACTGCGGTGTCAGCAGGATAAAGTCGGCAACCAAATTATGGCAAATGAAATTTCCATCGACCGGGGAACAGACAGCCCGGTGTGGATTACTGTGAACATGGAGCGCAAAGATTTACCCCTTGATTATAAGACCTGCCATCAGGGACAGCATGATTACACCTTAACAACTTTGGGGATAATGAAGCGGAGTTATACTTAAACCCCTATCCTATTCTTTTGGTACGATTAGCCGCAGCATATAGATACCGGCTGGGAGCCTAAGCCAATCAAGATTACAAACCATGATATAAAACAAGATAAACTATCCGGGTATGATAACAAAAAATGACTTACTTGATCGCCTGTATTTTATAGGCAATCTTGTGGATGCAGAGATCATAGAACAAAAGGAAGTTGAGCGAGGTGCTTCATTTGTGCTGGCCGAGCTTGAATTTGATGAAGATGCTGTAGAGCGGTATATGACATTGCCATTTGTGATATATGATAATGAGACGTGGGTTTTTACTCCCTGGGACTGGCAAGGAGATTTCCATAATATGACCATCGAGGCGATACCGAATATCAAATGGAGAATCAATGACTCAGAAAAAGAGGGCCTCATATTCAATGGATTGCCTCGATTACTGGGATTTGACCCTGCAATCGTGCGTATAGAAACGCGCAAGCACATAGGGAACCAAATCAAGGCTGCGCGAGAGAATCAAGGGCTGACAGCTCGTGAGCTTGCCAAAAAATGCGGCATTGCATACAACTATATTTGTCGCATAGAAGGCGGACGGTATAATACGTCTGTGGACACTCTTGCTGTAATATGCAAAGCTCTTAACATACACATTGATATTATGTCGGATTAAACTATAACAAGAATGTGTCGGTCTGTCAAACAACCGAATATGACGGTTCTGCTTCTACTGCTGTTTTGCAGTGTGTTTTGCGCTCATATAAACAGAGTGCCGATTGACTGATCGGCACTCTGTTTTCAGTAAGCACGAAATGTCATTATTCCGCAAAAGACAGTTCCACCCTTGTATGCCGGTTTGCCTCGACCGGAGTATGGTCGGAGATTCCACCTCTGCTGACCTTGCAAATCCGTTCGGACGGAATACCACGTTTTTCCAGTTCCGCCACAATAAAATCAGCTCTCGACGCACTCAATGATTCATTGAGAACCGGAGTTCCGGTAGAGCTGTCGGCCGCACCTGTCACCTTTACGGACAGCCGGTACTTATTTGCCACTCGGGCCAATTCGTCGAGATTGAGCATCTGCGAGGTGTCAGTCAACAGTGCCGTATTAAGGCTGAAGAAGAAATAGACCGGAGAACCGATACATTTTCCGACATGAGCGAGTTTCTGATTTTCAGAACTATTGGCGTCTTGCTCTCCGTAGATACATTCATTATCGCCATCCCGGCCTTTGATAGAATCAAGCGGCGAGCTTCCATCCCAATGCCGGTTCTTCAATCTGGCCAAAAGCGAGTTCAATCCGCTATAGTTATTAGTGGGATAACCCTGACTTCTATCGCTACTGCCATCTTCAATCAGATAACCGTATTTGTCAAGCAAGCCCTCGATTTCCAGAATCTTCTTCAATTCGGCCAATGTCCGCCGGTTACGGTCGCATCTGCCTGCATAGCGTTTGTTCTCTTCCGACAGGAAATTAGCATAATCCATGAGCCACTCATTCTGACGGATGTAAGGTGTCACATCAACCGCACGTTTCCACCCGACCTTTCCGAGATGAAACGTAAAGCCGGCTGTCAGCGACAGGATATGATCGCCGAGACGGTTTGCATGGCCATACCCATCGAAGATCTGAAAGGTAGTCGTTCCGGACAGTTCCATCATGACACTCACTCGTTGGCTAAGCCTATACTGACCCTGCACACCATAAGAGAGCGCAAAGGGATTATTCCCATTGGTAGAGTTATGGAGAAGCCCGACACCGGCAAACGGTGAGATGTTCCAGCGTATGTGTTCCTGCTTGGCGTATCTGTGGCCGAGAACGTTCCAGAGCAAATCCGCGTGGATATGATGGTACTCCTGTGTAGATAGTCCGGAGTCCTTAAACTGTAATCCGCTATAACTTATCCGTGCGCCGACAGATGGTGTGAACCACTTGCCAACAGCAAGGCTGTACGACGGTTTCAAGCGTCCGAAAAGGTCTTCGCACCCGAGCGGCGTACCAAGAAATGCGGACGCGCCTCCGGCTACGCTGACAAACCAGTTGCCGCTTCGTGTTACCGGCAACAACACTTCATCAAGGTAGGCCGGCTGTATCGGCTGGAAAAGCTCAGTGGAATTATGGAAAGCTGCATACCGTACAGTGTCCTCCTGCATGGATGGCACATTGGCGTATGCCTGTAACGAGCATAGCACCATAAAAATAAAAATGAGTTGTTTCGTCATATTGAAATGTTTTGATTTATTATACATCTGATTTTTATGGATAGACCGCCATTCATCGTTTGGACTTTTTGCCGATAGCCGGACGCATCATGCGGCTCGCCATCATCATACAGCGGCGTGCCCATGCACGATTGTCCTCGTCCTCGTCGCGTCCCCAAGGCAGGTCGCTTCCACCACCTCCACCGCCACGTGTTTCGGCAAATGTGGTGGCATCATCAACCATTCCGAGGAACAGCATCGTCGCACAGTGCATCACGTCCGCGCCATGTTCCGCGATGGACTGAACGAGTGAACCGTCGAATAGCTGCCGTTCCGACACGTCGATCTGTGCCGATACGTTCTTGTATTCACCGACCACACTTTCCAGCAATACGTCCTTGAGCAACGTGTCCACTTTGGAGTGAACATCGTGTGAATACCGGTAGGCTTCCTCCTTGAGTTCTTCCGTGCGTTCCTCAATGGCATCCATATTCTCTTTGAGGCCGGTCAGTTGTCGGTCAGCGTCCTGCAGCTTCTGTTGTTTATCTGCCAGTTGCTTGTTGATACCTTGCAGTTCTTTTTCCAAAGTCTGAATCCGGGCTGCCAGTTCTGCCGCATTACCGCTATTCTCCTTGAGGTCTTGCTCGGCTGCAGCCAACAGTGCCTCTTTTTCGGCTTTCGATTTTTCAAGATTACCAATCATGGTTGTCAGCCCTTTTACCCTACGTTCTGCCAGACGTATGTCCGACTGAAGTTCGGAGAGAGCCTTTCGGTGTCGGTCGATATTCTCCTCAATGGTTGTACATTCTTCGGAGAGCATACGGCGATATTCTTCGGTACTCCTGTGACGTGCGCCGGTTTCGGATATGCTCGTTCCTCTCGACATTCCCCACTTGGTATTGACTTCGGCGAAAAAGTCAGTATGGAGTTGTTTCATCCGCGCACTGTATTCAAACTTGTCCTTTCCGGCGAATATCTCCTTGTACGCAAAGCGACCGTCTTTGATTGGCAGAAGCGTGCAGTGAACATGGGGATTCGATTCATCCAGATGTACAATGAAAGCGGCTATGTTCTGTTCGCCATATTTGCCACTCACGAATGAATACACATCCTTTGCCCATCGTTCGATGTCGTCCTTTCGCTTGATGCGTGTATTGTCCGCACCGTCTTTAAATTCCACCTGCTGAGTGCCGAACGCAAGTTCGAGCATCCGTTTGCGAGATCCGCCGAAGATGATGTTTACGACTGTACGGAACTTCGGTTCAACCAATCCGTCGTTGGGGTCTTTGATTCCGCGCCGACTCAATATGTCCGCCATCCGTTCAGGGATATTGCGGCTCGTGTCGATGGGGCGTATCTTTCCTCCGGGCACGACCTCGAAGTTCAAATGTTTGCGCGTGGGGTCGTAATTGCCCTTACCCATAGCATATTTTTCCGCTCTTTCGCTACGATCACGCAAATGCTCGTTGCTTTGGGCAGCGGTGATACCTTTCGACACACGCACATCGAGTACCTGTTTCTGATTTGTCATACTGTTTTCACGTTGTTGCGGACAATCCGCCATGTCCCAGCTTGCTGCTTGTAAGGACACCTCTCCCACCGACGGATGTCGGTCGGGGTATTAGGCTCCCCCTTCCCTTTGTTTCGTGGCAGACGGGCAAGCCCGGATGCCTCCTATAAATGGCAGAATGCCTGTAAGGAACAGAGGCGGATTGTGCGCGGTTATACAATCTGTTTCCGGCTCCCGGTTCAATCCGCCGCCTCACACGCTCTTGACAAAAGCGATAAAAAGGGTTTGCGGAGCGATTTAAGACATTCCGTGTCCTCGTCCTTGTCGATGGCCGTCCCATCCGTCCCGGTGTCGAGAATAAGCCCTGCAAGCTCTTTGGAGGTCTCGATAAAGGCCGCCCATTCCCCTCCAAGATCATGGCGGAAAAATTCAATGAGCGGCGAGCCGTCATCGAACCTTGATTTACGCAACACACGTTGCAAAGCTGCCTGGGCAACACATCCCAAAGCGATATTGCGAATGTCCTTTTCCTGCTTGCCGGCGTGTACCGATACAGCATCGATATGACTGTCCGGATAGTGACGGCTGTCCGATTCGGTTATTCCGGCTATCGCCTGACGGACTACCTGTCCGCATATTTTGCCGGCTTCATCAGAGGTCGTTTTGCCAACAACCCAATCGGACAACGCCTCTTGCAGTTGCATGGCAAAGTCAGGCTCTTGCCGTACAACGGTGGTTTCCGGATGTCTGTCGGATTGCACGTTCATGGTAATCACAATGCTCTTTACGAGCTTGGTGCGTTTCAGTTGGCCGAACGTTTCCAACGTTTCCAGAAATGAGCGGACAGTGGCCCGATGCCAATGCCACTCCGTCGCAAGGTCGGAAATTGTTACATGGCACTGGTAAGGCTGAAGCTCATATTCCTGTTTCTTTAAAAAAGGGGAAACAAAACCTGTCAACGACTTATCCAGCAAATCGCTGTATGCTTCCGTTCGTGTCTTGCGTTCGCCGACTTTCTCCTTGAGGTAGTCGAACATCTCCGCTCCGGCCAATACGACGACGGATTTCTCTTGCTTATTTTTCATTTTCATTCTGTTTTTTATGATTATTATTTAGCGGATGAATCAGGTTGCCGTTGTCCGCATCTTGCGGCAACCTTGCGTGATGATTATCGTGATATGATTCGGCACATATTTCAGATTGCCCTATCCGTCCGGAAGCAATGCCTTTGTCCCGACATTCGGACAGAACCCGAACAGAGGGATAGAATAAGGCTGCCAAAAGAAGATAAGCGACAGTCAGTGCCACACTGTATAGATGTGGAATAAAGCAGATGACCAACGCCACCGATGCAAGCGTGACAAATGCACGAGGATGATCCAGTAATTTGCGGAACCATTTATCCGTCCACCGGAACGAGAACATGGCGGCACAAACTCCGGTAGAGAACAGGATACCGAACTCTCCGATATAGACACAGGTATAAGTGTAGTGAAAAAACAACAGAAGCATCAGCCACACCTGCACATAGAGTTTTCGTGCCTTGACACGATGTGCCATCGCCATATAGAAATTTGCCATGAACCGCCGCTTGCTCTTGTACAATACAAAAGATGCGGCAAAAGGCACAGCACAGAATATAAGTTGTAATATAATCCAAATCATAGGTAATACGGTTTTTCCGGTATATGAGCGGCAGGAACCACAAGGTTGAGCCGGACAATGCCATGAGTTGCCAAACGGATAATGACTTCGGTATCTCCGGACGAAAGGTACATGGCCGCTTTCTTGATACGCCGGCTGAACTCCCTGTCCTGTTTACGGTAGATAGCCAATGCCTTGTCCAGTTCATGCTCCGGGATAGTCCATGTCGTACCTTTGGCGTATGCACCGTTTTCTTTAAAAGCCCTTAATACAAGTGTGCGTGAAACAATATAGTCGGTTCGGTCATGTCTCACGATGATGTGTTCTTTATACAGGTTATCATCTACAACCTCTATCCATGTACGATGAGCATCTATCCAAAAGACCATCTGCCGATACAGCGTGTTTCTCATATAAAATCTATCAGGACATCAGCCTTGTCTTTCTTATATTTCATGAATCCGTTTTTGGTATGCAGATCCAAATCAAGGCAGAGGTCGCCATACATCTGTTCCAACGAATCATAGATAGTCACAATGATTCTGTTTACTTTGCCTTCGGTATCGGTCTTGGCGTTCATCTTGAACATCTGACCGAAAGAGGGATTAGAATATGCGCAGGTGCTATGCCCGAATTTCTCGGAGCGCATCGGTATATGGTGATAAAGCGTTATCAGCTCCATATCATCCTCGAACATATCCATCACCTCGTCCAAGTCATACGGGTCGCGCAAGGGGAACATGAGCAGCACATAGTCGCCATAGAACTGCGGTTCTTCCATTGTTGCCACATCCAGCAGTTGCGGAAGCTGCAAGGGGACAAACGACATAAAATTATTCAGGAAATGTCGTAACATAGTCATATTGTTTTTAGTGTTATATCATTTATAATGTGTGAATGTACGCCTCTATCAGCATCCCCGGCAATTCGTCCAAACGAGTGTCCCCAGTATGCAGTATTCTGCTCAGGACTCGGAACGCATCAGGTGTCTGCATGGCAAGCGCGTCGAGATGTTTTCTTTCGTCGGGCGACAGCAACGATATACAGAAGCTATCCAATGAAGAATAAGGCTGGAGAATCATCCAGATATAGGCTTGCGCTTGTGCCGGTGTCCTGACTTTGTTGTCGCGGATGTCGTCAATACAAGTCCGGGCATTCAGTATCAGCCTGCGGTTGGTACGCATAGCCAAGTATATCATAGCCTCCCGATAGGTAATATCGTTCCTTTCGGCAGCAAGGAACACCAGTGAGCAACATCGCTCGGTATCGCGTGTGATATCCGCCAGTTCTTCGCCGTCCAAATGATGCAGATGTGAGAGAAAGGCTCGAAAAGCAGCATCTTCCTTTTGGATATATGTGGTGAGATTGGCTATGCTGCGGATGTCATCGCAAATCGTTTCGGCAAGCAGTGTGCGATATGCTTTCATAACCTGTTGCTT
>PPYF01172310.1_pt1 | contig 11870 bp, 10 predicted proteins | sample 1559871 | NCBI WGS metagenome assembly PPYF01 (sample SAMN08240021, study PRJNA423297) | Human gut metagenome, whole genome shotgun sequencing project. | reverse complement strand
GTAAACTTGCGCTGGATAGTTATCAAATCCGATCCCGTCAGGGAATCCAAAGGTATTGGCTGATCATGTCGTTGGTCCATTATTTGTGCTGTATGCATTCTGGAAACTACTGCACATTCGAAGAAGGATACGCATCCTTGAAGCAACAGCTAAAGCAGGAGCAGTTTGCAAACCTGTACCGCCTCATAAAAAGCAGCGCCTCGTTCGAAGAAACTTTTAAGCTTGTGGGATAAGTTTGTGCAAAATTCGATATTTGCTCATTTATAGTTATTATATTTTACTGAATACTTTTTACTAAGTATTGATTATTATTATTCACTTTTTGCTGCTACCGCTTTCGGCATAGGCATTCACATGCTTCACATCGCAGCAGTCTATTGCTCTTTATTATACCCCATCCAAAGATTACTGTCACCTAGGATTTTCTCTGCAAGATCTAAACTTATTTTTTGTTATTTCTTTGATGACAAATCGGTCTATCTTGCTCTCAATGTATCCTTCCAGCTCAACGTCTCCCCGCAGGTTTGCCACGGGTCAAAAAAAAGAGCGCGTCTTGTTATTAAGATCAAGAACGCTCTCTACACAATAATTTTTGTATACTCGTAACTCTATGTTTGAAGCTTTGTCTTTGTTCCGAACTCGCAGCATTTAAGCACTGTCAAGCAACAGGTGCTTTTTATCTTATTTTACTTTTTCCAATAATGCTTCCTGGAGAACCTGAGAAAAGTTTACTCCAGATTTTACCGCCGCATCATTCAGCCACTCTGGTATGCTCAGAGTTTTTTTCACAGCGCGTGAACAATGTTTCCGACGGTAGTCTGCCAGATTGAACTGTACGACTACCAGAAATCCATCTTCCGTTTTGATATCTTCCGGTTCTGATGCTTTTGGAAGTTCTTCTTCCTTCTCCTCCATTGTCGTCAGAGAAAGCCCCAGCGCATCTACAGCCATTTCATATGCCTGCTGCATATCATCTCCTTGAGTCATGCATTCCGGAATATCTGGGAATGTTACCCAGAAACCGCCCTCTTCTGCCCTGTGAAAAACAGCCGGATAAAACAATCTATCCATACGTGATACCTCCCTTTCAGGCGGCAGGGCTATTTTAGCCCTGCCTGTTTTAATATTGCCTGCTCCAATCCTTTTTTCAAGTCTTTGGAGTGATAAGGAACCCACACTCCCGCGAGGGGAGTGACATAACCGTTTCCTCTCTAACACGCAAGGAATATATTTCAATCCACACTCCCGCGAGGGGAGTGACACTCTGTGTTTTGCATATGCCTTTCTTAAAACAATTTCAATCCACACTCCCGCGAGGGGAGTGACTAAATCAGGTCAGACCGGCAATAGAGCGGGCAAATTTCAATCCACACTCCCGCGAGGGGAGTGACTTCCCCGTTGTTCCGCGCATAATACATTCCGGGAATTTCAATCCACACTCCCGCGAGGGGAGTGACTTACGTCTTTCCCTGTATCGTTCCAATTCTTCTATTTCAATCCACACTCCCGCGAGGGGAGTGACCTTGCCGTCATACCACATATTGACCATTGCGGCATTTCAATCCACACTCCCGCGAGGGGAGTGACGGAATATGACGACAAACCGGCCGTAAGAACCTTTATTTCAATCCACACTCCCGCGAGGGGAGTGACACAATACCCGCAGTTATTGACCATAAGGCGGCGATTTCAATCCACACTCCCGCGAGGGGAGTGACCATGATCAGGCGCTTTTTCGGTTCGTACACATAATTTCAATCCACACTCCCGCGAGGGGAGTGACCTATGACGATGTAAAAGACGGGAAAAAGACATTTATTTCAATCCACACTCCCGCGAGGGGAGTGACGTTCATCAAGGCTTATTTTCCCGCCGCTTTCCAATTTCAATCCACACTCCCGCGAGGGGAGTGACATAAAAGGCTGTTTCTGCCTCAATCTGTGCGTCAATTTCAATCCACACTCCCGCGAGGGGAGTGACAGTGGCAATATTGCAAGACGCTTTCGATTATTATATTTCAATCCACACTCCCGCGAGGGGAGTGACGTGTCATATACGGACCCGGACACCAAAGAAACCATAATTTCAATCCACACTCCCGCGAGGGGAGTGACACATTTGACGGGAATATTACGTTTGAGACAACGATTTCAATCCACACTCCCGCGAGGGGAGTGACGGGGATATTTACGGCAGACCTCTTCCGGTAGTGATTTCAATCCACACTCCCGCGAGGGGAGTGACTCAACGCGATTATATCTGACATACAAAATGCACAATTTCAATCCACACTCCCGCGAGGGGAGTGACCCCAATCGGGTTCCCATATACCATCTTGAGTTCATTTCAATCCACACTCCCGCGAGGGGAGTGACGTAAATTCATACGAGCCACCAGTATTTAGGATTGATTTCAATCCACACTCCCGCGAGGGGAGTGACTTATATCGCAATATTTCTTTGCACCCAAAGTTTTATTTCAATCCACACTCCCGCGAGGGGAGTGACGTTTCAGTCCATAGTATTTTGATAACTGAGAGATTATTTCAATCCACACTCCCGCGAGGGGAGTGACAGAGTGTTTCTGGTACATCCACGGCAAAGCATATATTTCAATCCACACTCCCGCGAGGGGAGTGACCGCAATTTTATCCAAAAATTGCAAACATTTTTATTTCATTTGCACAACTATAGAACCTAATCATAAGCAAACAAGGAGACCTGGTACCGCTTTAATACACAAATCAAATAAATTTGTATACCTTTTCGGTGCGAGTCTCCCTGCATTTTTATGTTTACTCGCAGTTCGCACATATCCTAAAAGATCAATGTCTGATCTGCGGCAACTCCTCTGTCCACTCCCAAATGCTCTACCTTTGTCTGATACTTATTTCCAAGATAATAAAACCGCAGACTGTCAACCTTCTCATCGATAAGATCTGCCAAAATAGCTTTTAATGTAATACACTGGGCGTTATCCAAAATACATTCAAACACGGAATTCTGTACTCTTCTCCCATAGTTTGTACACTGTTTGGCTACTTTGCGCAGCCTGGCTTTTCCAGCAGCCGTTTCTGTATTCACATCATAGGTAATTAACACCAGCATATTCCCACCTCACTTCCATAGAAACACCGGATATCCGTCAAGATCACCCCGCAGATATCTCGCGAGGAGCATCGCCTGGACATAAGGAACCATTCCCCACTCCACCTTCTCTTTTAAAAACGGATGTGTGATGACCTCTTTTTTCTTATTCTGCCATTCCGTCAGAACCCTCTTTCGAAGATCATCGTCCATCAGCACAGCTCCGTTCTCCTTTTTTGAGAAATTCTTCCCGCTGACAATTTTCTTGTTAATCAGAGAAAGAACAAAACGATCTGCCAAAACCGCCCGAAGTTCCTCAATCATGTCCAATGCCAGCGATGCCCTTCCCGGACGATCTGTATGCAGATATCCAACATATGGATCCAATCCTACCGTCTCTAATGCCGAAGTAATCGTATTGGTCAATAGTGTATAAACAAAGGATAACAATGCATTTACATTATCCTGCGGCGGCCGTTTGCTTCGTCCCTGAAAGGAAAAATCTTTTTTCTGCTGTAAAATCAATTCATCAAAAACTCCAAAATAAATGCTTGCCGCTTCTCCTTCATATCCCCTCAGTTGTTCTTTTGTTTCACTGCTTCGGATCAAATTCAGAGAATTTTTCAGATACTCCGATGCATTTTTTACTCGTTCTGTGTCGATCTGCATACTGTGGTCTCTGAGTGGACGCTCCAACACCCATCTGGCGTTATATACCTTACCGATAATGCAGTTTTTTGCTATCTCCAGACTTTTCTCTTCCTCTCTGCAGCTTGCATACTGCTGTTGTCTCAGAACAACGTTTCCTTTGATTCTCCCCGAAACACGGGCCAGAAACTTCCCCTGAGGAGTAAGATAACACAAAGAGATATTGCGCTCTGCACATGCACCCATCAATGCGGGACTGGTACCTCTGTATCCAAACGAAACAATCCCCTCCAGATTATGCAGCGGAACTCTGCCGATTTCTGACTTTTCCTCATAGATTACTACATTTTCTCCATCGAGACTCAGGTAACTGTTTTCGGAAGTGATATATAAAGTGTTCAACAATTTTTTCACGCGTCTTCCTCCTTCAGCATCTCATTCATATAGGATTTTACCGAAACCGCCTTTCCCAATCGCGGAAGACAAATATCTTTCAGAGAACAGGCATTGCAGGATTTACTGTACTTCACTTTTGGTGTATACCGTCTGTCGTAATACTCATGCATTTCCCGGAACATTTTCCTTACTTCCTGCCGAAGCTCTTCTGTAATCTCTACTGTTTCTCTTCTTCTCGTCTCTCCGTAAAAAATCGCCCCCTGAGGAATCTGAGCAGAAAACATTTCCTCCAGGCACATAGCCTGCGCCGCAAGCTGCAGCTTGTCCTCTTCTGTCAGTTTTGGCTTACCCTTTTTGTATTCCACTGGATATATGGAATAGAGTCCGCGGTGTCCATACAATCGGATACCGTCTTCGCACTTATGAAACTCTACGACATCGCACTCTCCGCTGACTCCCATTTCTCTGGAAGATACCGGAAGCGCTCTTGCAAGAATGACATCTTTACGTTTTTCCGTCAGTGTCGGATCATGAACTCTTTTATGCATCAGGTCTCCTACAACCGTATGTACGTTTTCCGCCCACTGCTGTTCAATATGGATCAGCGCCCATTGTCTTCTGCAAAATTTAAAATGCTGAATTCCTGAGATCATCAAATAATCTTCTTCCGAATACTCCATCAAATCATCCTTTTCACTTCCACACTCTCGGGAATCTGTTCCTCATGAATCTGAACGGTATAATCCTGATAACTTCTTGGATATTCCACGTCATCAACTTTTTTCACTTCGACTGCATCAAAAAGCTTATATGCCGGACAATCTCCTAATTCTTTGCTGTGCTTAAATACAATCAGTTCACGAACCGCCATTTTTCCTCTTGCAGCCGAATGGTCATTCTCAAACATGTTGATAATAGCATCCCAGAGCAGTTCCAGATCTTCTTCCGAAAATCCCGTCACTTTCCGGGCAAGATTCGCCGAAATATATCCTTCCGCTCGATATAAACCATAGGGAACAATGCTTTTTCTTCCCATCTCTGTATTTTTATTTTCAGCATCCTTTTCTGTCGTGATGGCAACTCTTGTAATGGTCACCTCCTGACTGACAATCGGGTCAACGCTCCTGGCAAATCCAAGCTGTACCGGTCCCCTTACCTGTCCGCAATTCAAAGATGCCTTCACAAACGTAGTCATAACAGCGCCAAAAGTACGAATATCAAAAAAGTTTTCACACATATAGTCTCGGAGTTTCACATCCACATCAGGATCACTCTTTTTCAGTTTTTTCAGCGCGTCTGTAACTTTCTTTTCATCTGTCTCGTTAATTCCCACATCTTTGCATGCTTCTCTGTCACTTCTGTTCAGCGGCACATCTTCCCGAATGTAGATCTGATAACCTTTTTCATTTTCCTTGACAGTCTCCACATAATTTCTGATTTTTCTCTTGAGACATACGTCTGTCACAAGACCCAAACCACTCTCCGGATCTATTCTCGGCATATTTCCCGCATCCGGATCGCCATTGGGATTTCCATTTTCCACATCGAACAATACTACAAATTCATAACGGTTTTTAATAGGTTCTCTCATTTACTTCTCCTCCTTTTTCTGATACTTCCTCTGTACCTGATGATAATATCCCAGAATGAATTGTCCCTGTTCCTCCAGCGATAATCGTTTCGGATATTCATCCAGTTTCCCAATAATCTCCGTCAATAACTGTTCATAATATATTTTTGAACTTGCCTTTTCTCGCTCCAGCTTTTTCATATGACTGTTTTTCAGTTTTATCAGCACAGGAAATACCGATGCCGGAGTTGCACACGCCGAGTTAAAATACCTGTCGCGAATCGTAGCCTTAATTCCTGGATTTGCGTCCAGCTGAATCGATTCCAGTACAGAAAATAATCTGCCCAGCACATAAGCCTGTTCTTTACTTTCTTCGTTCAATCCCATATAGTTCTCTCCTTCCTCCCACATGTAATTTCGAATCAGATACGCTTTGATAATTGCCGCCCGTCCCCATGTAACGGCTCCCTGCTCCGCACGAACACGAATCAAGGTATCTGTATATAAGCTTGCCGGATACCTTGCTCCCGACAGAATCGCCTGCAGCACCATAGCTGCCATATTGGGAACCGGCGATTTGTCTTTGGATTTTTGATTTACAGTTTCAAACAGCATTTGTCGGATTCCCATGTATTCCATTGTTTCCCAGGAAGGCTTTATCATTTCCATCCTCTCATAATGGCGGGAAATGTTTCTCAGAATATTCCCGAAAGAATCCTGATAAAAAAAACGCACCGATAACCTGGCCGCATTGGGCGCAAGGCAAAGAATGTAAAACCTCTGATCTGGATTCAATTCCAGATGATCTACATAAACAGGCAGATCATTTTTCAGACTTTCAAAAATCCCTTTGATTTCCTCCTGGTTGTCCGGCTTTGATTCAGCAAACATCAAAAAACCTTTTTGATATTCTTCCTCTCCGCTTTCTGCCCAAAATACAATCATGGAATCTCCCAGCTGAAACGTATAATCTCTCTGGCTCAGCAAAAAGTTCAATGCCGTGGTGTAAGCAAACTCTGCATATTTTCCCACGGGGGCATTATAACTTTGTTCTTTTCCATAAGATTCAAATGCCGGTGCGTTGAATGAAACCAGCGCAGCACCGCTGGACTGTGCGCCCGGTACACCTTTGATCGTCTTATGAATCCTGGATATTGCCGACCGCTTTCCTGTTACCAGGCAGATTCCTTCCACATCTCCTGCCGGAGTATTATATGCATTGTTCCATGTTTCTTCGATTCCCGGATCTTCGTGTGCAAAAACTTCTCCCATGCAGAAAATCAGGTTTCCTCCATCGGTAATGTCCTCCCAATACTCCTTTAAAACTCTGTTGTCAGATGCAGCTTCCGGATCCCAGGTCTCAAAATATCTGCAAATTGCCTGTGCTATTTCACTTTCCGTATTCCGCAGCAGCGCAAGATGCCTTTCTTTCGCTGCCTTAAAGCATTCCAGCACCCGCGAACTTGTACCATTGCTGTCAATTCCCAATATATACTTGGAATTGTCACATAAGAAATTTGCTGACACTCCTGAAGCGCGGACGACCATTTCCGGAACTGTAACCAGACTCGGAACCTCCACTTTCTTTTTTCCCCGCTCCTGCTCCTCTTTCAGGTTGAAAATCGCCGTTATATTTCCCTCACTGGACAAATTGACTGCATAGGAAACTTTGGTACTACACCATCCCACCCTAGAAATCTTACCTTGTTCTGCCAGACTTTCATAATATTTCACAAGCGCCTGTAAAATCATCGTACCACCTCACAGTCTCTGAGATCCAGAACACCTCGTTTCATCACCGCACGGAAAAACATTGGCTGTATGTTTTCCGGATCCGAATAATCCATATTATAAAGCATGAATCCCAGATCTTTTTCCTCAACATCGTCGTATGCCGTCCTGATTTCATCCTCGTCACACAGACAGAAATTTGCCGGAAATTCACGGCAGCCAAAGTATGGCATATGGAAGCATTCCCCTCTTTTCAGTCGTCTCATGATAATATCTTTGAATTTTCCCGGATTGTCCGTCTCATTGGCATGGCTTGTCATTTCAAAATGAGCATCGATCACATATTCCACATCACACAACAACAGAGATGCACGCTGAACAATATCCGCCTTCGTACTGATATAAAGTGGTTTCGAAGCGCCATTATAAGCTTGCAATACACTGCTGGACAGGACTTTGCTTTTCACCTCATTTCGGCGCACACTGGTAAACTGAACAGGTTTTTTCACATAAATCTTATCAATCACCCATCTCATCCCCGGGTGCCAGTAAATTGCCTCCAAAATTCCTCTTGCCGCCGACGGTGTCATGACATCGTAAGAACATCGTTCCACTTTCATCTCCGGACGCGAAAACAGAGCGTAATCACCCCATACCCGGACCTTCACTCCCATACCCATTACCCATTCTCCTTCCCGTTTTTTGTCATAGAACCACTCCTTCCTGATAACAAGCTGCGAGATAGTCCCGCGGCTGATAATAAAAATCAGTATTGTAATCTGAGAGATGTTCATCCATCCAAGAATGGTAAACTTCCCAGAGTCCATCCAATATTTTTTCATCTGTGTAACAGTCTTCAATTACTCTTTCATAAACCTCTCCAATATCCCAATAATCAGGAACTGTATAGCGGCACTCCGCCACATTATCAAACGTCCCCTGTGAAATGCTGCATTCCTCGATCAGTTCCTCCGCAACTTTCTGGATTGGTTCACAATGAAAAACATCTGCATAAGTGTAAATTCTTTGAATCCTGTCTTTCCCCAGAAAGTCTGTTACCTCTTTCCTCTTTCTTTTCATCGTTCTTCCGATATACTCAATTAAACTGCAGATAAAGAATAAATCATTGTTATTTTTTGTTCCCATATATAACCTCGCTTCCGATAAAATTCAAAGTGTCGAGAGCAGACACTGTATGAAAGCTGACCTGATGGGTAGGATATTTGAACTTCACCAGTTCCCAAAACGCGGCACGCGTTATTTTTCCATCTATAAAGTTCTGGATATAATTATAAATGGTGTCATCCGCCATTGGCCCCTCCACAATATCATATGCGTGTGCTTTTCCACTACGACAATCCACAATAAAATCAAGCCATTCTTCTGTCATACGTTCAAACTGCAGATATCTTAGCCTTTCATTTGGTACGTATTCATATTTATTCAAATACCCCTTCCTTCCATATCTGGCTGCCCAACGCTCTGCTTGCTCTGCATATTTGGTACAATAAAATCCAAAATAAAAATCTTTGTTATATCTGGCTTTTCTGATCTCAGGATATTTTACTATCACATTACTTCCATGATAAAGAATCATACTATTTCCTTTCTTGCAACACAAAATTGTCAGATCTTTTGATTACTTTGTCCATATTAGTTGAATATTCCTCATCTGTTATATATAATATCACTATACATCACTTTCATTAAAAGCGCAACATAAAAATATTTTAGTTACAATAACATTATAGAAGCAAATTTTTTCTTGATGTTTTTTTTCTCTTTTCTGTTATACTAAATACCGGTCAGGAATACCTGTGGATTGAAATTATAATGTTAATTGTAATGGGTCAACGACGGCGGTACAAAGATTACGTTCTCTTTGTGCCGCCGTCACTTTACTCCCTTTATCCTTCTGCTTATTCTCAGAACACCACAGCCATGCCAAAATCTATTTCCAAATCCAGTCCCATTTCATCTGTATATTGCTCCACATGAACAAGTTCATAAAAATCTCTCACATCTTCTGATACAGGACGCAACAGCCCTGCACCATTAAGCTTATCCAGATCATTATCATATACCTGCACACAATACCGACCTGCCTTTCGCATCGCCGATTTCGTAAACCCCTGACATTTAATCTGCTGCAGCAGTTGAACTGCCTCTTCCTCACGCGGAATGAAAATCGTCTTTGTATTCTCCTCAATAAATTGAAATTCCTCTCCGACTTTTGCAAAATTATATTTATCTTTTTGAAACTCCTCCATGATTTTCTTTTTATCCAGATTCTCACCCTTGTGCCGGTAAAGCAGCCGAAAATATTCCTCAACGGTGTCCAAAGAAGAAAGTTCACGTCCCTCCGAAAGCAGATATCTGCTCGCTTCTATTTGCTGTCTCTGACCTGGTACATTTTCTTTTCCTTCAAACTGAAAAATAAAAACCTGACTCTCCTCCAGAATTCTCTTTCCTTCCCGATTACATCTCCCGGCCGCCTGAATCATGGAATCCACTCCGGCAAGCTGCCGATACACCGCACAAAAATCCAAATCTACACCGGCCTCTACCAAACTGGTAGATATAACAATACATTTCTTCCTTGTTCGCAGCCTCTCTCGAATCTGTTCCAATACCCTTCGTCTGTGCTTGGGATACATTGTCGTAGACAGATGATAAACGCCTTCTCCCTCTTCCTTCATTTTCTGATACAATGCCTGCGCACGTTTCTTGGTATTCACGATACACAATGCCTGTTCTTCTCTTTTCAAACGTTCTGTCAGATTCTCCTCTGTTATGGTACCTATATTCTGAAACCCTGCCCTTCGAAAGAACTGGAACTGTTCCTCCATTCTCGGACATAGTTCTGTAACCTGACGGTTTTCCGGAAAGAATTCTGCCAGCGCAGGCTGCGTCGCTGTACACAAAACAACACTGACTCCATAATTCTTAATCAATTCTTCCAACATGGCAATGCATGGCTTTAAATATTCGTTCGGAAGCATCTGCACCTCATCCAAAACAATCACACTGTTAGCAATATTATGTAACTTTCTGCATCGGGCAGACTTGTTTCCAAACAAAGACTCAAAAAGCTGTACATTTGTCGTCACTACTACCGGTTTATCCCAATTCTCCGCCGCCAGCTGCATAGGTTTTAATTCTTCAGATGCTTCATAATCTACATTATAATGGTTTTCCAAAACATTCTGATCGCCGAGAATCTCTCGAAAAACCTGTGCGTTTTGTTCGATAATGCTGGTATAAGGTATTGCATAAATCACCCGATCCATATGATTTTGTACCGCATGACGAAGCGCAAAGGCAAGCGAAGCAACGGTCTTTCCACCACCAGTAGGCACGGTCAGACGAAACAATGCCTTCTCCTTTTTTCCACATTCCAGGCAATGCTTCAATATCTCCGTTCTCCTTCCATTGACGGTATCAAGCTCTTGATTGTAAAGCCAGCCTGAAATATAATTCTCCAGCTTCTTTAACAAGATTTCTACGTTTTCTCCAGAATCCCGAACGATGTTTCCATCATTCATAAATCGTTCTGTATCAAGAAAGTCCGCATCCACCAAGCAGGAATACAGCATCCGAACAAAAACACTCAAAGAAAAAAAGAAATTTTCAGTTTTGCTTGGATCAAAAGGGTCCGTTTTCAGTTCCGGAATTTCAATTTCCTTCTGGTATTCCTGATAATCCGGGATTTGTTTTTTCTCTCTTCCCAACAAACTTTTAACGTTTGTCGAACTGCCATAATCCGGTATGCCTGCATGATGTCCTGCAATACAAAAAGCTGCAAGCCAATACATCGTTCCTTTCTTCTCCAGACAAAGCTGTGCTCCAGCAGTTGCATGGTCTACCCTCTGGCTGCTTTTGCCCCAAAGTCTGTCCTGAAACGCCACTGAGTATTTTCCAATATCATGAAGCATGCCACAACAGTATCCCCAGTCAGCTTTTCCAAATTTATCTGCAAACTTTCCGGCAAGCTCCGCCGTTCCTGCCAGATGGTCTTTCACTGACTGTTTTCGCTTTTTGTCTTCCGTTATGTGCGCATAATACTCCATAAGTTCCCTCCCATCTTTTATATACCTGTCAAATTCTCAATGTCTATGACTTTAATTCTTCTTCCATTTGATAATCCCTCTCACAGGTACCACTTGAAGTTCCACTGCCATTCCCAAGCACTCAAAATAAAATATAAATGTACTTTTTCCAACTTCTTTTTCTTATTACTATAAATGAGCAAATATCGAATTTTGCACAAACTTATCTCAAAAACTTAAAAGCTTCTTCGAATGAGGCGCTGCTTTTTATGAGGCGGTACAGGTTTGCAAACTGTTCCTGCTTTAGCTGTTGCTTCAAGGATGCGTATCCCTCTTCGAATGTGCAGTAGTTTCCAGAATGCATACAGCACAAATAGTGGACCAACGACA
>PPYF01526240.1_pt1 | contig 11871 bp, 9 predicted proteins | sample 1559871 | NCBI WGS metagenome assembly PPYF01 (sample SAMN08240021, study PRJNA423297) | Human gut metagenome, whole genome shotgun sequencing project. | reverse complement strand
CCAAGAGGTTTTAAAAACAGTTAATAATAACTGATGTAACCGATTATTCACTATCTTCGTACCTTAAATAAGTAGATTTTAGTTGCCAATGCGAATATTAGTCCTCTTACTGATTACCCTTCTTGGTTGTGGAGCGTGCAAGGAACAGCGCGACCACAAAGGAAAGACTCCTTTGGTAGAGGTGGACGGTAACTTTTTATATAAAGAAGATTTGATGTCCGTGCTTCCGGTCGGACTGGCAAAAGATGATAGTATTCTCTTCACCGAACATTATATTCGTAGTTGGGCGGAAGAGATTTTATTATATGAGAAAGCTGCGAACAATATTCCCGATAATGTGGATGTAGACAAACTAGTGGAGAATTATCGGAAAGCGTTGATTATGCATACTTATCAGCAGGAGTTGATAAACCAGAAGCTGTCGAATGATATTTCCGAACAAGAGATCGCAGAATATTACGGAAAAAACAAAGAACTGTTTAAGCTGGAAACCCCGTTGATTAAGGGATTGTTTATCAAAGTGCCGTTGACGGCTCCCCAGCTGAACAATGTGCGCAGGTGGTATAAGTCGGAAAAACAGGATGCTGTCGAGAGCCTGGAAAAATATAGCTTGCAGAATGCAGTGAAATACGAATACTTCTATGACAAATGGGGAAGATTATATATAATTATTAAATACAAAGAATGAAGAAGTTTGTGAACTTTAGATTTGTTGTTACCCTTGTCCTGGCAATATTTGCTAATGTGGCAACCTATGCACAAGATAATGTGGTTGATGAAGTAGTTTGGGTAGTAGGTGACGAAGCTATTTTGAAATCAGATGTAGAAGAGGCCCGTATGGATGCCTTGTATAATGGACGCAGATTTGACGGCGATCCTTATTGTGTAATTCCTGAAGAGATTGCTGTGCAGAAGTTGTTCCTGCATCAGGCAAAGTTGGACAGTATCGAGGTTTCCGAAGCGGAAATCATCCAGCGTGTGGATATGATGACCAACATGTACATCCAGCAGATCGGTTCCAGAGAGAAGATGGAGGAGTATTTCAATAAAACTTCCACCCAGATTCGTGAGACGCTGCGTGATAATGCACGTGACGGATTGACCGTTCAGAAGATGCAGCAGAAACTGGTAGGAGAAATCAAAGTGACTCCGGCAGAAGTACGCCGTTATTTTAAAGACCTTCCACAAGATAGTATTCCTTACATTCCGACACAGGTAGAAGTGCAGATCATTACTTTACAACCGAAAATTCCTATCTCGGAGATTGAGGATGTAAAAAAGACGTTGCGTGATTATACGGATCGTGTGACAAAAGGAGAAATTGACTTCTCTACATTGGCGCGTTTGTATTCGGAAGACAAGGCATCTGCCATTAAAGGTGGTGAATGTGGATTCATGGGACGTGGTATGATGGACCCTGCTTATGCGAATGTAGCGTTCAGTTTGCAAGATCCGAAGAAAGTTTCCAAGATTGTGGAGTCGGAATTTGGTTTCCACATTATCCAGCTGATTGAAAAACGTGGTGACCGTGTCAACACTCGCCATATCTTGTTGCGTCCGAAAGTATCGGAAAAAGAACTGACCGAGGCTTGTGCCCGTCTGGATTCTATTGCCGATGATATTCGTGCCAACAAATTTACATTTGATGATGCGGCTGCCGTTATCTCACAGGATAAAGATACTCGTAACAACCATGGTATTATGGTGAACATCAATGAAAATTCAGGTGTGACTACTTCTAAGTTCCAGATGCAGGATCTTCCTCAAGACGTTGCTAAGGTAGTGGATAAGATGAATGTAGGCGAAATTTCCAAAGCCTTTACAATGATTAATGAGAAAGATGGAAAAGAAGTATGTGCTATCGTGAAGTTGAAAGCAAAAATCAACGGTCATAAAGCAACCATTGCAGAAGACTATCAGGACCTGAAAGAAATTGTGATGGAGAAACGCCGTGAAGAGATGTTGCAGAAATGGATTCTGGACAAGCAGAAACATACTTATGTACGCATCAACGAAAACTGGCAGAAGTGTGACTTCAAGTATCCGGGTTGGGTCAAGAAGGACTGATGTAACCTTGCTTTGATTTTATATGCTGAAAACAAATAAGAAAAATAAACAACAAGACAGGCATAGATGGCTCCTTATAGGCTTTCTATGCCTGTTTGGTGTATGTCTTGTGGCGCAAAACAACAAGAAGCAACCGGAGAATAAAAAGACCAAAGTTTATCTGCTTCATGCTGATGAAGGTCAGGCGGATAAGTTGGCGCGTCCGGATGTGCAGGTGTTGATTGGTAACGTGAAGTTGCGCCATGACAGTATGTATATGTACTGTGACAGTGCACTGATTTTTGAGAAAACCAACTCCGTAGAAGCCTTCAGCAATGTGCGTATGGAACAGGGAGACACCTTGTTCATCTATGGTGATTATCTTTATTATGACGGAATGACGCAAATTGCGCAACTTCGTGAAAATGTGAAGATGATTAATCGGAACACGACCCTGCTGACGGACAGTTTGAACTACGACCGTCTCTATGATCTCGGATATTATTTCGAGGGGGGAACTTTGATGGATGAAGAGAATGTACTGACTTCTGACTGGGGCGAATATAGCCCTGCAACAAAACAGTCGGTATTCAACCATGATGTGAAGTTGGTAAACCCAAAGTTTGTGTTGACTTCCGATACATTAAGGTATAATACGGAAAGCAAAATCGCAGTTATTCTCGGACCTTCCAATATCGTCAGTGATAATAATCATATCTATTCGGAACGGGGATTTTATAACACAATGACCGAACAAGCCGAACTGTTGGACCGTTCGGTACTGACCAATCAGGGAAAGAAACTGGTAGGCGACAGTCTGTTCTATGACCGTATCATCGGTTATGGCGAGGCGTTCGATAATGTGAAGATGACAGATTCCATTAATAAGAATATGCTGACGGGTGATTATTGTTTCTATAATGAATTGACAGACTCCGCGTTTGCGACGAAACGTGCGGTGGCAATCGACTACTCGCAAGGGCCTGACAGTCTTTTTATGCATGGCGATACATTGCAGTTGGTGTCTTACAACCTGAATACCGATTCCGTTTTCCGGTTGATGAAAGCTTATCACAAGGTACGTATGTATCGTACGGATGTTCAGGGAGTATGTGACTCACTGGTCTATAATTCGAAGGATTCCTGTATGACCATGTATACCGACCCTATTCTTTGGAATGAAGGGCAGCAACTACTTGGCGAGCAGATCAAGATTTATATGAATGACAGCACGATTGACTGGGCGCATATCATCAACCAGGCGTTGACGGTGGAAATGAAAGATTCTATTCATTATAACCAAGTGTCCGGCAAAGAGATGAAAGCCTATTTCATTAATGGAGATATGCGTCATATTGAAGTGATTGGTAATGTGTTGACCGCTTTCTATCCGGAAGAAAAAGACAGTACGATGACCGGCTTTAATTGTCTGGAAGGTAGTGTGCTTCATCTTTATATGAAGGATAAGAAGATGGAAAAAGGACTGTTTATCGGTAAATCCAACGGAACGATGTATCCGATGGACCAGATACCGCCTGATAAATTGCGTCTTCCCACTTTTGCCTGGTTCGACTATGTCCGTCCGCTGAATAAGGATGATATCTTTAACTGGCGGGGTAAGCGTGCGGGTGATACACTGAAACCGACCACCGATCGGCGCCCCAAAACAGAAAAGCGAAACTTAATAAATATGAAGTAGTATGGGAATGTTTAACTCAATGAGAAAGCCCCGTGGCTTTAATCATCAATACATTTATGTAGACGAGCGGAAAGAAAAGCTCGCAAAGATGGAGGAGAACGCCAAACGTGACTTGGGGATGCTTCCGGAAAAGGAATTTAATCCGGAGGATATTCGCGGTAAGTTCATCGAAGGTACTACGCATTTGAAAAGAAGAAAAGCGAGTGGCCGCAAACCGGTCTCTTTCGGAATCATACTGATAATCATTGCTTTCCTTCTTTATCTGTGGCATTATTTGGCGACAGGAAGCTGGAACTTTTAATTATTAATTTACGAAGAATGAGCGATATAATTCATTTGTTACCTGATTCGGTAGCTAACCAGATTGCTGCCGGTGAAGTGATACAACGTCCCGCGTCTGTCATCAAGGAGCTAGTGGAGAATGCGATTGATGCAGATGCACAAAATATACATGTATTGGTGACTGATGCAGGTAAAACCAGCATTCAGGTGATTGATGATGGAAAAGGAATGTCCGAAACGGATGCCCGTCTTTCTTTTGAGCGACATGCCACTTCCAAGATACGTCAAGCGGCAGATCTGTTTGCTTTGCGTACAATGGGATTTCGCGGAGAGGCATTGGCTTCCATCGCTGCTGTGGCACAGGTAGAGTTAAAGACACGTCCGGAATCGGAAGAGCTGGGCACGAAACTGGTGATTGCAGGCTCTCAAGTGGAAAGTCAGGAGGCTGTGTCCTGTTCTAAAGGAAGTAACTTCTCTGTAAAGAACCTATTCTTTAATGTACCTGCCCGTCGTAAATTTCTAAAGGCTAATTCAACGGAATTGAGTAACATCCTTGCCGAATTTGAACGGATCGCTTTGGTGCATCCGGAGGTTGCTTTTTCGCTTTATAGTAATGATTCGGAGTTATTTAATCTTCCGGTATCACAATTACGTCAACGTATCCTTGCTATTTTCGGTAAGAAGCTCAATCAGCAGTTACTCAATATAGAGGTCAATACTACCATGGTGAAAATCTCCGGATATGTAGCCAAGCCGGAGACAGCCCGTAAGAAAGGGGCACATCAGTATTTCTTTGTCAACGGGCGTTATATGCGTCATCCTTATTTTCATAAGGCAGTCATGGAGGCTTATGAACAGTTGATTCCCACTGGTGAACAGATTTCCTACTTTATCTATTTCGATGTAGATCCGGCTAATATTGACGTGAATATCCATCCGACAAAGACCGAAATCAAGTTTGAAAATGAACAGGCTATCTGGCAGATACTTTCAGCATCCGTGAAGGAGTCGTTGGGTAAATTCAGTGCGATCCCTTCCATTGATTTTGATACGGAAGATATGCCTGACATTCCGGCATTTGAGGAGAAAATATCTTCCGAGCCTCCGAAGATACATTATAATACAGATTATAATCCGTTTAAAGTTTCTGCCGGTGGCGGTGGTGGCGGATCGTACAGCCGTTCGAAAGTGGAATGGGAAGATTTGTACGGAGGGCTGACGAAAGCCAGTAAGATGAATAACCCGCAACCGGAACCCGAAATGGATTGGGAAGACTCTTCTATTGGCGGCCAACCCGCTTTCGTTGAAGAAAAGATGGAGACGGTCACCTCTGCCGCTTCTTCTACTTTGTATGCCAGTGAACCGGTGATAGAGAAAGGAAATCAGCATTTGCAGTTTAAAGGGCGGTTTATTTTGACTTCAGTTAAATCCGGTTTGATGCTAATCGATCAGCACCGGGCACACATACGGGTACTTTTTGATCGTTATATGGTACAGATCCAACAGAAACAGGGGGTATCACAAGGCGTCCTGTTCCCGGAAATCTTACAGTTGCCGGCTTCGGAAGCAGCTGTACTGCAAAGTATTATGGATGATTTGTCTGCAGTCGGTTTCGATTTGAGTAATCTGGGAGGCGGTAGCTATGCCATTAATGGTATTCCTTCGGGGATTGAAGGTCTGAATCCGGTGGAACTGGTGCGTAATATGCTGCATACGGCGATGGAAAAAGGAAGTGACGTCAAGGAAGAAATCCAAAGTATTCTGGCATTAACATTGGCTCGCGCGGCGGCTATTGTTTACGGACAGGTGTTGAGTAATGAAGAAATGGTAAGCCTTGTAGACAACCTTTTTGCCTGTCCCTCACCGAATTACACCCCTGATGGGAAAACTGTTTTGACAACAATCAAGGAGGAAGACATCGAAAGATTATTCAAATAAAACAAATAATTTCATCTTTTTCTAAAACCTTTTAGTTCGGTTCGTGTTATTTAAATAGTTCAACAAAGAAAAAGATTTAAATAACCACTTAACTATTAGGTATATGAAAAAGATTCTGATGTTGCTGGCATTTGCCGGCGTTGCGTCTGTCGCTTCTGCGCAGCAGACAATGACTGTAACTGAATACGAAGTGATTCAGGTACAAGATAAATATCAAGTAATAACTAATCCTTTCTGGAGTAACTGGTTCTTCTCTGTAGGAGGCGGCGCCCAAGTGCTATATGGAAACAATGACCATATTGGCAAATTCAGAGACCGTGTTGCTCCTACATTTAACGTGTCTGTCGGCAAATGGGTAACTCCGGGATTCGGGCTGCGTTTGCAATACAGCGGATTGCAGGCAAAAGGATTCACTACCAGCGAAACTGCTAATTATGTAGTGGGTGGTCCGAGAGAAGACGGTTCTTACAAACAAAGATGGGACTACATGAACTTGCATGGTGATTTGATGATTAACTTGAACGCACTTTTCGGTGGATACAATCCGAACCGCGTATATGAAATTATCCCTTATATAGGTGCCGGTTGGGCTCATGCTTATTCTCGTCCTCACACTAACTCCGCTACTTTCAATGCAGGTATTATCAACCGCTTCCGTTTGTCGAATGCTGTTGACTTGAATCTGGAGTTGAGCGCAACAGGTCTGGAAGGCAAGTTTGACGGAGAACATGGAGGTAGACCCGATTATGATGGTATCTTAGGTGCTACCCTCGGTGTGACTTATTACTTCCCTACTCGCGGATTCCAACGTCCTACTCCACAGATTATCTCTGAACTCGAATTGAATCAGATGCGTAATCAGATGAATGCAATGGCAGCAGCTAATATGCAATTGCAACAGCAGTTGGCAAATGCACAGCAACCGGTAGAAGTAGAAGATACTGAAGAAGTTGTTATCACAGATACTAACATTGCTCCGCGTACCGTATTCTTCAAGATCGGTTCTGATAAATTATCTCCGCAAGAAGAAATGAACTTGTCATATCTTGCCAGCAAGATAAAAGAATCTCCGAATGCTACATACACAATCAACGGATATGCTGACTCTGCAACCGGTACTCCTGCTTTCAATCAGAAGTTAAGTTTGGAACGTGCACAGGTTGTTAAAGACTTGTTAGTTAAGAAGTATGGCATCTCTGCCGATAGACTGAAAGTTGCAGCCGGTGGTGGTGTTGACAAATTCGGTCAACCGATTCTGAACCGTGTAGTATTGGTAGAATCTGCACAGTAATAAAAAGTAAAAAAGCGATTTCAGCATTCAGCGATTCTCTGTAATCGCTTGCTGGAAAGAGATAGCGGCTGAAAGCGAACCTTGAAAAGAGAGGTTCATGCTTTCAGCCGCCTTTTTTATATCTGTTATTTGGGGGTATCTCCTCTGATATTTTGTTTTAGTTTATTTGACAGGCTGATAATCTCTGGACTTTCCATAAAATCCTGGGGCCGGCACATAAATAGGTTGACTGGGAATGCCGATATTCTGCGGCTTGCCTTCCTGACGGAGTCGGCGAATATGAATCATGGCTGTGGAACGTACCATCCCCGTGATGCCTTGAAAGTCGGAACGTTGCATAATCTGATGATCGCTGAAATACTCTTTTAGCCGCATGTCTATCTCTATTTCCGATAATTTGGCAGAGTGCTTGACCCGCTTCATTTGCTTTATTTTTATATATCCGACAGATTGTTTCAACTTCTTGTCCGAACGAAACTGTATCGCTTTTAATTTTACTTTTAAATTTCTGCGGGGAGTATCTGCAGAGATCTGTTCAATCGGATTTGTAATCCGATTGCTTTGAGCATCAGGATTTTCAATTCGAACTATATATTAAAGTATAGGTGTATTGCGGATTATAAATCCTGATACTCGGAGAACGGCGGATTGCAAATCCGCCGGGACGCATAATGTTTGGTAACTAGCTAACCTTCCGCTGTTATTTTTTCTAAGTATATGTCCTTCTTTAGCTAAATATCGGCAATGAGACTTTCAAATTAGGATATTTGTCACCCAATTGTTTCAAGAAGTCATTGCCAATGATAATATCCTGTATTGTTTCTTGTGGATCTGTCGGAATCTCCGGGATATTTGTAAATATCAGACAGGAGTAGATAATGAGTTCAACAGGTTTCTCGTCGGTTTGCAATGAAAGTTTGTATGCTTTCACGTTGTTTCCTCTGGCTTGTGCCTCTGCTTGTACTTGTCCCTCCATAGGAATTGCGATGAGACGGGAATTTTCAAGACGCGCCTGATTGAATACAAAATGATTGTCGATTTCTCCATCTGTGTCTGTATCGAATAGGTGCAGATTGTCTCCGCTCAATACCAGATATTTGGGAGTTTGTACGGTATTGAAACGTACAGTTCCTAAAGTGGCCATTCCTTTCAGCTTATCTTTCATTCCGTCTTTGAGTGCGGATGCTACACCATACTCATTGCTGGCATAGTTGAAAGCGTCAATTTTTTCTTCTCCCATAGCTTCTTTCAGGAAAGATAAATCAGAGTTTAAGCAGAGGTTTTTATACTGTTCTGCATTTGCAAATTCAGCTTTGAAATCGGTGTTGTTCACTACTTGTGCCTGTTGCGAGTTTTTGTTTTTCATGTAAAACCAGTATCCTAGATATAGAACAATGAAAATGACCGGAATAAAGGTGTAAATAGACATAGTTTGTACTTTTTAATGTTATTAATAATGGTTTGTTTTATACTTCCACGGGTTTCACTTCTTTCTTTTTTCCAGGAATACATCCCCAAATGATAAGGGCAATTATAAGAAGTCCGACAGCTTTACCGCCATAACGGGAATAGAAACCGACCTTGTTCAACTTCTCTCCATCCAAATTATTTTCTTTTAGGATGGTAGCCAGTTGTTCTTCCGTCAGTTCATAGTAAGTGTCTTCCTTTTCGCAATAGCCGACCAGGCGAGGCTCTTTCTCTATGTATAGAGGGAGAATGTAAGCGATGTTGAACTCCTGATGGAAAGTTGCCAGATCAATGTAGTTTCCATCGTCTGTTTGGTACTCTTCGGTATCAGGCAAATCTGCTACTTTGGTTAATACTTCGCGGTCGCCGAAAGGGATTTTTAAACCACGTGCGGATACTGTTTGGCAAGATAAGAAAAGAATGCCGCCAAGTGCAAATAGAAATTTAAGGTGCTTCATGCTTCTTGTGTTTAAGTGAATAATTTGTGTGATTTTTATTGATATTGTGGCAAAGATAGGAAAAAGAAGAATAAAAGCCGTATAATTGTTTGGAATTTGTAAGCTCTATTCTTTTTTATAAAATGAGGAGATTTTTTTCCTGATTTAGAGGATTTGTATCCTGATTTATGCAATTGATGTAAAATTGCATTATTGGGATAATCCAAATAATTTAATAACAATTGATTGGAGCTATTAATAATTATCTATATTTGTGATATGGAACTCAAATCTGGAATATTATGGACGACTTTAATACCGTATATGCACTACTCGTTTTGGTTATGTTATTTATTTTATTGAGTAGGTTGGACAATCGCTTCGGAAAAATAGAGAAAGAGTTGAATGAGATAAAGAAACGGATGGACGATTATCTCAAGGTTCAGCAAAATTCTGTTGCTGAAGCTTCCAAGCCGAAAGAGGAAATATCAGAAAAAAAAACAAAAGATATTCCTGTGATGCCTCAAGCGGCAGAGCATGTTACGGTAGTAAAGACCGGACAACGAGAAGAGGCTGTTCAGGAAAAACACGAACCGGTTGTTGAAGCAGTTGTCCGTGAGACATTGGAAAAGACGCCTGAAAAGACGCTTGAAACAAGAATGGAGGAAGTTTGCGTAGAGGCTGTTCGGAAGGAATCCGCTGAATCTTCGACTGTGCCAGTTGTACCGGTTACTCCGGCTACTCCGGTTGTTCCGGTTGCCCCGACTGTTCCGAAACAAAAGAAGCAGGTGAACTATGAAAAATTCATTGGTGAGAACCTTTTCGGAAAGATTGGTATCCTTATATTTGTAATCGGTGTAGGTTTCTTTGTAAAGTATGCCATTGATAAAAACTGGATTAATGAAACCTTCCGTACCGTGCTTGGTTTCTTGACGGGAGCTGTATTGCTGGCTGTTGCCGAACGGTTGCAAAAGAAATACCGAACCTTCAGTTCGCTGCTTGCGGGTGGTGCTTTCGCTGTGTTCTATCTTACAGTTGCCATTGCTTTCCATTATTATCATATTTTCTCGCAGACTATGGCCTTTATCATTCTGATTGGTGTCACAGTGTTTATGTCTATTCTGTCTGTGGTATATAATCGGCGTGAGTTGGCTATCATTTCTCTTGTAGGAGGATTCCTTGCGCCATTCATAGTGAGTAGCGGGGAAGGAAGTTATTTGGTACTGTTCACTTACGTGAGCATATTAAACTTGGGTATGTTCGGACTTTCCATTTATAAAAAGTGGAGTGAACTTCCAATGATTTCATTTGTCTTTACTTGCCTGATAATGGGAATCTTTCTTTTGTTTAACTATACCTCTAGTTCTACGGTTATTTCGAACCATCTGTTTTGGTTTGCTACTCTGTTCTATTTTATCTATTTACTTTCAGGAGCCTTATTCTTGCGGAATATGGGATTATCTTTCAAAGCAAGCGGCTTGTTGAGCCTGTTTATCGCACTCGTTAATTTAGGACTGGTGCTTTGGCTCTGGAAGAACCGCAATGAGTATAAATTTCTGGTTCATACCACACTGGGACTTGTATTGACATTTGTCTCTATCACTATTCCGATTCAACTGGACGGAAACTATATAACCTTGCTTTGGGCATCGGAAATGGTATTGTTGTTGTGGCTTTATGTTAAGTCGAAAATTAGGGTATATGAGTATGCGGCTAAAGTCCTGGTAGGACTCACTTTCGTTTCTTACTTGATGGATGTGTATGGTGTGATGTTTGAACATCATTCCTTGGATACAATTTTTCTGAATAGTTCATTTGCCACCTCTTTGTTTGTGGGATTAGCGACAGGAGCATTTGCTTTATTAATGGAATATTATCATTCCTTCTTCTCTACGGCACGCCGGTTGAAATACAGCTTCTGGAATCCTTTTATGCTTATCGTCTCCGTAATCATTCTTTATTATACATTTATGATGGAATTCAATTTGTATTTTGAAGGGGCGACGAGAAGCGGAGCTATGTTCTTGTTTACAACCATATCCATTTCGAGTGTTTGCTATGCTTTCAGAAAACGATTCCCGATAACGAAACATCTCACTTCTTATATCTTGACTATCGGGGCAAACGTACTTGTATATATTATAAATATATGGGGCGACCAGAGAATATGGACTTCCCCTCCTGTTGTACTACCATGGCTGACAGCTGTGTTCGTAATAGCGAATTTGTATTATGTAGCACGTATGTACTATACATCAATCGGCATAAAATCCCGTTTCACCGTATATCTGAATATTCTTGCCACGCTCCTTTGGCTGACAATGGTACGCTCTTTCCTTTGGCAAGTAGGAGTGGACGATTTCAGTGCCGGGCTGTCACTCTCATTAAGCATTGCCGGGTTCGTCCAAATGGGGTTGGGCATGCGCCTGCATCAGAAACTACTCCGCATGGTGAGCCTTGCGACTTTCGGATTAGTCCTGCTCAAACTCGTCTTTGATGATTTATGGGCTATGCCGACCATTGGCAAGATTATTGTATTTATCATTCTGGGGTTGATATTGCTGATACTTTCATTCCTTTATCAGAAACTAAAGGATGTGTTGTTCAAGAATGACGAGGAAGAAACAAACTGAATCTTTGAAAAATATCCGATAAGAAAGGCTGCCTGTTCTACAAAAGAAGGGCAGCCTTTACCTTATAATTATGTTTAT
>PPYF01526158.1_pt1 | contig 11871 bp, 9 predicted proteins | sample 1559871 | NCBI WGS metagenome assembly PPYF01 (sample SAMN08240021, study PRJNA423297) | Human gut metagenome, whole genome shotgun sequencing project. | reverse complement strand
TCCGGTAAGGGTAAACCTTTTTTTAGAACCGGAGTTAGTCTTCATCTTTGGCATCTTACTTGTTTTTAAATTATTAAATTATATAATGGCAACGCACTATACCTGCGCGTTACGCACTTTTTCTTATTCTTCTCCAGCTTCCGGCTTTTCTGCTTTCTGCACAGGAGCAGCAGGTTTCGTAGCTACCGGCTTTTTAGGAATATCTTTCTTTTTCGGAGAAAGTTGTATAGTCATACGCTTTCCTTCAAGCATTGGCATCTGGTCTACTTTTGCATAGTCTTCAAGGTCATTGGCAAAACGAAGCAGCAATACTTCACCTTGTTCCTTGAAAAGGATGGAACGACCTTTAAAAAACACATAAGCCTTCACCTTATCACCGTCTTCCAGAAATCCTTTGGCATGCTTCAACTTAAAGTTGTAGTCATGGTCATCTGTCTGAGGTCCGAAGCGAATCTCTTTCACATTAACCTTCACCTGCTTTGCTTTCTGCTCCTTCTGACGTTTCTTTAACTGATAAAGAAATTTAGAATAATCAATTATACGGCAAACAGGGGGTTGAGCATTCGGAGAAATTTCCACTAAATCCAACTCTTTCTCTTCGGCCATTTTCAAAGCCTGAAAGATAGGATATACTTTCGGTTCAATATCGTCGCTTACTATGCGAACTTCCTTGGCACGAATCTGTTCATTGATTCTATATTGCCCTTTTAGAGTGTCATTCTTCATTAAAAACGTTTACTTCCTAGTTTGATCTTTTAATTGTTATACTAAATATTTTATTCTGAAACGGCTGCAAAGTTACCATTTATTTATCATATTCTGAACTTCTTCATTCAAAATTTTAGCAAATTCTTCAAATTTCATGGTTCCCTTGTCACCTTCGCCTTGTCTGCGAACAGAAACTTCACCATTTTCAGCCTCTTTCTCACCGACAATCAGCATGTAAGGAATGCGCTTCATTTCATTATCGCGAATCTTACGGCCAATCTTCTCATTACGATCATCTACAATCGCACGGATTTCATGAATCTTCAGATACATCTTCACTTGTTCTGCATATTCATTGAATTTTTCACTGATCGGCAGAATAACCACCTGTTCCGGTGTCAACCACAATGGGAACTTACCGGCAGTGTGTTCAATCAACACGGCAACAAAACGCTCCATAGATCCGAACGGAGCACGATGAATCATTACAGGACGATGCTTCTGATTGTCAGAACCCATATATTCAAGTTCAAAACGTTCCGGTAAGTTGTAGTCAACCTGGATAGTACCCAGCTGCCAACGACGGCCGATAGCGTCTTTCACCATAAAGTCGAGCTTAGGACCATAGAAAGCAGCTTCTCCATACTCAATCTTAGCAGGCAAGCCTTTTTCCGCACAAGCTTCGATAATAGCCTGTTCAGCTTTTTCCCAGTTATCATCGCTACCGATATATTTCTCGCGGTTCACTTTATCACGCAATGATATCTGAGCTTCAAAATTCTGGAAATCCATAGAACGGAACACGATAGATATAATATCCATCACACGAAGGAATTCATCTTTCACTTGTTCAGGACGGCAGAAGATATGTGCGTCATCCTGCGTAAAGCTGCGAACACGAGTTAAACCGTGCAACTCACCACTTTGTTCATAACGGCAAACTGTTCCGAATTCTGCAATACGCAAAGGCAGATCCTTATACGAACGTGGGAAGTTCTTATAAATCTCACAGTGATGAGGGCAGTTCATTGGTTTCAAGAAGTACTCTTCACCTTCTTCCGGTGTATGGATAGGTTGAAATGCATCCTTGCCATATTTTGCATAGTGACCGGAAGTCACATACAGCAGTTTATTACCAATCGGCGGAGTAATCACTTCCTGATAATCGTAGCGGGTCTGAATACGACGCAAGAATTCCTGCAGACGCAGACGCAACGCAGTACCTTTCGGCAACCACATTGGAAGTCCCTTTCCAACCGTTTCAGAGAACATGAACAATTGCATCTCCTTACCAATCTTACGGTGGTCACGTTTCTTCGCTTCTTCCAGCAATACCAGATATTCATCCAGCATTTTCTTTTTCGGGAACGTAATACCATAGATACGGGTCAGCATCTTACGATCTTCGTGACCACGCCAGTAAGCACCGGCAACAGTAGTCAGTTTGATAGCCTTTATCGGAGCTGTCGTCATCAAGTGAGGACCACGGCAAAGGTCAGTAAATGCACCCTGTGTATACGTAGTAATGTGTCCGTCTTCCAATTCGGAAATCAATTCACATTTATAAGTTTCCCCACGATCGCCAAACATCTTCAAAGCATCTGTTTTAGCAATGCTCTTTCTGACTACATCCTCTTTCTTTGCAGCCAATTCCAGCATTTTAGCTTCAACAGCAGGCAGGTCACTTTCTTTAATCACAGCTTCTCCCGGATCCACATCATAGTAGAATCCGTTTTCAATAGCCGGACCGATACCAAACTGGATTCCCGGATAAAGTTCCTGCAAAGCTTCAGCCAGCAAGTGGGCACTTGTATGCCAAAAGGCATGTTTACCTTCTTCATCATCCCATTTATAAAGTACGAAATTTGCATCTTCATTAATAGGACGTCCTAAATCATAAGTCTCACCATTCACGCCACATGCCAATACATCCTGTGCCAAACGCGAACTGATACTTTCTGCAATCTGTAAACCGTTCACTCCTTCGTTATACTCACGAATGGAGCCATCGGGAAATGTTATTTTTATCATAATATGATTATGTTATATTTTCACAATTTGAACGCAAAAGTAACTAAATCTTTTGAGTTTTCCATTTTTTATCAAAAAAATGTTATTCCGTTTGATCCGTAAAACGCTTGATTACATTATAAGCGGAAACAATACCCAGCTCGCCTGCTTTACTTAGATCAGAAATACCCAGCTTATTATTACCTAAGAAAATATGAGTAAGCCCTCTGTTGAAATAAGCATCCGCAAAATCAGGATTCAGTTCAATAGCCTTGTCATAGTCAGCCACGGCAGCACGATAATCTTTCAGCATGGCAGATACATTCGCACGATTATAATAAGCATAAACAAAATCCGGTGCCAAATTGATTACTTTATCCAAATCTTTTCTCACCACTTCATAATCTACCGCAGTAATCTCCTTGCGTTTATCGCCCAAAGTTTCCGTTTCGGCAGCTTGTTCTGCCTTCTGATACTCAAGTTGTTTGCAACGGATAAGAGCACGCATAAAGTATGCCGGGAAAAAATCCCCGTCCAGCAGAATCGTTTGTGTCAAATCGGAAACTGCGCTTGAGAAATCCTGTACCAAATAAAAATCAATTGCACGGGCAAAACGTTTTGGAGCACTCTTTTCATCTGCTACAATAGCCGATGTATGCGTATCAATCAAAGCAAAGTGAAATTTCACCTGTTCTTCCGTCAACGGAGCTTCCATATTCGTTATACGAAGACGTTTCGAAAGTACCCCCGAGCTATTCAAATCCTCAATATATTTGTGGAAATTCACCGAACGCTTCACGTCACTCATTTTCTCATAATAAGTCAATGCGAACATGGGCTCCAGTGTAATATTTACGTTCTTATCCTGCACACGTCCACGATAATCGCTCGTGTAGCGTTGATCAGCTTCAGAGTCGTCCGCAATGACTATCTTACGATAGTTATTCATATTCTTATCCGACTTCTTACGGGTCTTTTCTCCCCCTTCGTCTTCTCCTTCTTTTCCTTTATTCTGATTCTGGGCTACATCCTTATTCGTCACACCGCTCTGCTTGTCGATCTGTGCCTTCATGACTTTAAACTCGTCCTGTTCCGCCCCTTTCTTGTCACCAATCTTCCGTCTGGCTTCCGAACGCTGATAATATCCGGCCAGGAAGTTAGGATACTGGTCTATAACAGTTGTATAGTCTTTTATCGCGCCACGATAGTCACCCGTCTGCGCACGAAGCAAACCACGGTTAAATATAGCCATCATATTATCCGGCTCCATCTGGATCACAAAGTCGAAATCCTCAATCGCCCGGTTGTCATCACCTACCTGCGCACGAAGCAAACCACGGTTATAATGCCCGATAAAATTATTAGGATCAATATCCAGTGCCAGGTCATAATCGCTCATGGCTCCCCGAAGATTTTTCTGGTGGAATCGTGCCAATGCACGGTTGATATAATTTCCGGAATTCTTGGCACTTAAATGAATAGCCCGATCAAAATCCGACTCAGCTTCCGCATACTTAGACTGCTGCAATTTCACAATTGCTCTTGCAGACCATGCGTCCGGGTCATACTTATCCAGTTCGAGCGCTTTATTAAAGTCATTCAAAGCAGCAATCGTATCCTTTTGCTGCAAGGATACCTCGCCCCTCATCAGGTACGCACGAGTATAACGCGGAGCCACCTTCAGCAAACTCTCCAAATCTTCTTTCGCTGAACTATAATCTTTCTTCTGAATATGGGATAATGTCAGATTATGCCACAGAGTAATGTTCTCCGGATCATAATGCAGAGCTTTCTGATAATCTTCAATAGCTCCGTCAAATTTACTCTGACGAATCCTTGCCAAACCACGAACCTGATAAGCGCCTACTACAAACGGATTCCGCTGGATAGCAGCGTCACAGTCCATTTCAGCACCTTGAAAATCTTCCAGGTTCAGTTTAGCCAGCGCCCTGAAAAAATAAGGTTCATACAGATAAGGCTTCGCATTAATCACCTGATTAAAATACTGAATAGAAAGTACATAATCCTCGAAATAAAGAGCGTTTCGGGCGATAGTCATCACCCGATCCGTATTTATCTGAGCACATACCAGCGTGGGAAACAGTAATAATACTGTTAATATTCTTTTTATCATCGACATTTTATGCTTGTAAACGAAGCAAAAATAATGCTTTTCGTTTACTTAACAGGGATATAAACGTTTTTTATCTTTATTTCACCTGTTTCATCTTATAAGAACTGCGTGCTTTTCCTTTCAGCATCGTATTCAGCTTTCCTTTAATCATCTGCTTACGAAGCGCAGAGATATGGTCAATGAACATCTTACCGTCCAAATGGTCGAATTCATGCTGCATGACACGAGCCAGATAGCCTTCTACTACTTCCTCATGTTCCACAAAATTCTCGTCCATATATTTCACGCGAATCTTATCTCCTCTTTTCACTGTTTCATGAATACCAGGAAGGCTCAAACAGCCTTCTTCCATACTCACTTCTTCACCAGCCACTTCCAGTATATGCGGATTTATATAAGCCTTATTAAAATCCTTAAATTCAGGATAATCTTCCGAAAGCGGATCCAATGTGATGGTGACAACACGGATAGGCAAGCCTATCTGTGGAGCAGCCAGTCCTACACCGTCTGCGTGCACCATTGTTTCAAACATATTCGCTATCAACTCTTTCAAATTCGGATAATCCGGTGTTATGTCCTCTGCCACCTTTCTCAAAACAGGCTGTCCATATACATAAATAGGTAAAATCATATCTTTATATTCTACTGATAAATTAAATTATTCTATTGTCATCTACTAAATAAAACGTTTACTCTCCAAATATGTTTGCAAAATAATCGTAGCGCTTATCTCATCTACCAATGCTTTGTTCTGGCGGTCCTTCTTTTTCAGCCCCGCTTCCAACATTGTGCGATGCGCCAGAACAGACGTAAAACGTTCATCCACATACTCAACCGGAATATCAGGGAAACGCTTCTTCAGTGAACGGACAAAAGGTTCTATATTTTTCATATTCTCCGAAACCTCATTATTCATCTGCTTAGGCAATCCGATAATAATTCGTTCTACCGGTTCTTTTGCTACGTAATCACCGATAAACTTCAGAAGCTCATGCGTAGGCACTGTTGTCAACCCGTTTGCAATCAACTGCATAGTATCACTGACAGCTATTCCTGTGCGCTTTCTTCCATAATCTATTGCTACAATTCTGCTCATGGGGCACAAAAATACAAAAAAGACGCTTCCCGTGAAAGGAAACGTCTCTTTTATTATAATATTTCAAATGTATATTATTCTTCAACAATAGCTACGCGGCTCAGTTTAGCGCTGTCATAGAACATATTGCTTACACCACCCTTGTAATCAACCTTCAATTGAGAAGCAGGAACACCAAATTCGTTAACCATCAAGTCACGAACAGCTTCAGCTCTCTTCTTACTCAACTTCATGTTGTACTCAGCAGAACCAGTACCCTTATCAGCATATCCTGTTACAGTATATACTTTACCAGAGTTTTCTTTGATAGCTTTAGCCATAGTCTCGATGTTCATGTATTCTCTCTTAGCGATATTACTCTTACCGATATTGAATACAACAACCAGACGTGGGATAGCAGATACAACTTCTTTCTTAACGATAACTTCCGGTTTCTTGTTACGTGCTTCAACCAAGTCACGTTTCAGAGATTCGTTTTCACCCTTCAAAGAGTTAACTCTGTCTCTCAGGTCGTTCAACTGGCTTTCCGGAACCATCGGTACAGTAGGAACTGCATCCCAACCACGTTTTTTGAACTTATAAGTTACACCTACAGTCACACCACCCATAGCTTCTTTGCTTTTGCCGCCAAATGCGTCCTTCATCAATAATCCACGCAATTCTACGTTAAGATCCAAAGCCGGAGACAAACGGAAACGGTTAATCAAACCAGCGTTAATACCTAAGTTATTTTCTGTCGGTTTTGACCATGAATGTACCAATCCGGCACCTACATAAGGAATAAATGAATAAACACGTTCTTCATTATATCCACAGAACATATTAGACAGGTTTAACATTACATCACCATGGAAGTTAGCAACATTCCATTTTTGTTTGTAATATCCGTTAGAGAAAGTACCACCCTTTGCATAAACATCGTTAGCATTAGGAGTAGCGCCTTTAGCCTGAAGGCCATTGTAAGCAATACGCAACCCGATACCCGGAGTGAACCACTTACCTACAGCAATGTCAAGTGCCGGAGAAATACGATCTCCAAAACCGGCCTTGCTGTCATTATCACCGAAGTACATTTGTGCACCCACGCCACCGCTAATAAACCAATTAGCGCCGAACGTATTTGTCTCTACTCTGTAGCTCTTTGCAGCTTTTTCTTTTTCCTGAGCAGGCAGACATACTGAGACTGCTGCCAATAAAATAAACAATAAACCCTTTTTCATCTCAATTTATTTTAGTAAATAATATATTTCAATTGTCTTTCAGAATGACAATAAACCCGAATGTCCATTCCTAACCAAGAGACAATAATGATCGTCCTTTCCTCTAAAATTAATGCAAATATAGATATTTAATATAACACAAACAAAAAATCACGTAAATTTTCATTCGGACATAGTTTTTTATGGAATGATAAAAGTGTCATATAAGTCCAGAAGCCTTCTGAGGGCATTTATTACAGAAGAATCAAAACAAAAAAATAACCGATAGTAAATCATACCATCGGTCATTTCTCATATTTTGGTTGCACCTTCTATTAATATACCAACTTCACATTATCAATCCACAATGAATTTCCCGGCGAACCGATATAGGCACCTCCATGACTGGACGTAAACTGAAGACACATATGAGTCGGAACATCCTCCTCATTTCCCCAAGCCACTTCATGAATAGGCACGCTTTCCCCTTTGCTGTTCACCGTATAACTTTCGGTAGCCTGCAAACGCATCATATGAGCTTTGTATTCCGGCCGTCCTGTAATGTCACCGTACATGATTTCATAAGAAACGTTATTCTTCCAATCCGTTGAATGATAATAGTAGGTCACCATTGTACCTATACGCTTTGCAAACACATTCCCGTCCGCGTCTTCCCAACGCTTCTGCAAAAGCAGGATAGCTGCCGGATAATCTTTACCGGGAACATCCGTTATCTTACTGAAACCGGTAGCACGGATACGATTCTCCCGGTCAGACATCTTCACTTTGTAATCAAACTGAAGGGCAACCGGTTTTTTGGTAAACGGAATACCCGTCTGCAACATTTTCTGCGGATTCTTAGTACCTTTAATCGGCTCATGTACCGAACCGGTAAAAATAGAGCCAGCCGCCAATACTGTAATATTAACGAGTCCCAACACCTTCACACTTTCCATGCGTGTATCCAATCTCGCACAGTATCCGTCTCCCCTCTTTTCCGGGAAAACCGAAGTATTTGTCTTCGTAACACCTGCCACCTTTGCCATCACATTGGAAGTAGCCCAAGGCGACCCACCCATATTCTTATAAACCTGATCTCCCTTGATTACAGATGTCGGCCCTATCGCATATACATTCTTTGTATTCCCACCAATAATGCCCGACTCCTTTATCTGACGGTCTACCCACTGATCCATGTCTCCAAAAGGAACCATTTCCACTCTATGTTGCGCCATCAAAGACAAGGAAGAAAAAAATGCCACGAAACCTGTCATCAACAGGCGATGAACGATTTTCTGAATCATTACTTTCCTTTCTTTTTTCTTCTTATAAATTATAATTCCATTGCTTCAAAGCAAAATCCCAGTTTTCTTCTACCAATTGAATTGTCCGGTCATCATATTTATACTTATTCTTTTTATACCCCTTCTTGCCGCCTACGTACTTTTCTATATCTCCGCGTGCTTCGGCAAATCCGGGGATGGAAAGAGACTTATAAATATTCTCCGTCATACCCATTGCGTCTGCTTCAAAATCTTCAAACTTCACTTCCATCAAGTTCCCTTCAGGAATAAACTGTTTATCTGATTCATACTTATGATAAAGCTTTGCATAAATAGAAAGGATATTTTCCTCTAATTGTTCATTACTTACATCCTGCAATTTCAGCGGTTGAATCGTATTTGTAAAGAAACTGCGTGTAGATTCGAATACAGTATACGGATTACGCATCAAATAGATAAACTTAGCGTTCGGGAACATTTTCACCAATTCCTTCACCCTGCCTGTATGCGGCGGGTTCTTACTAAGAAACTGCGTCCCCTGCGTATTCCACAAAGAAATCTTAATCAGTTTTGTAAACACCTCCTCAAAAACCTTCAATTCAGCATCCGTAATGTCGTCAAATAGCAGGTACTTATCGGCATACTCTTGTTGATATTTCGGCAAGAACCAAAAATTATAATACGTATATGGCATCATATTCGACAATGCGAATTCCTCTTCCTGGGGAAGATCCACAGCCAGTTCCATATTATCCGTCGGGCGCTTGTCCGGCATCAGCCAACTCATATTCTTCTTGAAGAAAGGCTGTCCCCACATCATCAAATGAGGGAATACAGTCTGATACGTTGTATTATACCCAAAATGCTTGTCGCACGAGAACACGTTATGCACGAAAGTCGTTCCGCTCCGCCAATGCCCCAGAATAAATACCGGGTCATGTTCCAACGGTTGGTTAGCCAACAGCTTTTCATACCGGCTATTTTGCAGTCCGGCCAATGGAGAAAGCAAACGGCATACAGCCTTTGTCAGTCGGTATTTACCCTTATAGGCCGCATCAATTTCACGACCGGCAGTGATTGCCTTAAACGTTTTCCAGTCGGCACCTACCAGTGTATTAATCGGAAGTTTGTTAAATTCGAGTAATCCCATACTATCTTATTTTATTATTTTCACGGCAAATCCCTGGCGTTCCAGCTCTTTCGCCGCTTTTTCTATAGCCTCATAATGTTCCGGCTCAATTCCCAGCTTTGACAAATCCAATACAGGAATATCATCCGTATTGCTCATATCCTTCACCTCCACCCGGTCGATAATCATGCCCACTGCTGAAGTGTTATTGGTTGTCGGGTCAATCAGAATGAACGAACCACAAGATTTATTCTTCTTATAGGGGTCAAAGAACAGTTCCTTCGCAGTAGTCAGCACCACGCGGGCAATCTGATTCAGTTGCAAAGGCAAAGTTTCTTCTGTCAATTGTCCGTTATCCAAAGACAGATGTTCCATTGTATTCACATCCACCTTGTACTTAATCGCATCAATACGTGTACGGCTCAAATTGGTAGTCTGCTTGATAAAGAACGATTTATTAACATCCATCGGTTCCTCATCCATCCATACCATCATCGTTTCGAAATTACGGTCAACAATTGGCAAGTTGTCAGGATGCACAAGCATTTCGCCACGGGACACGTCGATTTCATCTTCCAGTGTCAGCGTCACAGACTGTGGCGGGAAAGCATAATCCAATTCTCCGTCATAAGTTACAATGCTTTTCACCTTAGATGTTTTGCCTGAAGGAAGTGCCATCACTGTATCTCCCTTACGGATGATACCGGACGCAACTTTACCACAGAATCCTCTAAAGTCCAAATTCGGGCGAAGCACATATTGAACCGGGAAACGGAAATCAGTCAGATTATGGTCATTGTCAATATGGACAGTTTCCAGGAAATCCAACAGGGAAGTTCCTTTATACCACGGAGTGCGTTCAGATAAATCTACAACATTGTCTCCATCCAACGCAGAAAGAGGAATACAGTTCACATCAGGAATTCCCAACGGAGCCACAAACTTCTTGTACTCTGCAACGATTTCATTAAAACGTTCTTCCGAGAAGTCCACCAAGTCCATCTTGTTGACAGCCAATACCACATGCTTGATACCCAGTAAAGACACCAGAAAAGTATGACGGCGTGTCTGCGTAATCACTCCCGTACGGGCATCCACCAGAATAATCGCCAGGTTGGCCGTAGAACCACCGGTAATCATATTACGTGTATATTGTTCGTGTCCCGGAGTATCTGCAATGATAAACTTACGACCATTGGTAGAAAAATAACGGTAAGCCACGTCAATCGTAATTCCCTGTTCACGTTCCGCTTTCAAACCGTCGAGCAGCAATGCATAGTCGATATGTTCACCCGCATTCCCCACACGTTTGCTGTCGCGTTCCAACGCATCCAACTGATCCTCATATAATTTCTTACTGTCAAACAACAAGCGTCCGATCAGCGTTGATTTTCCATCATCTACCGAACCGGCGGTCAACAGTCTCAGTAAGTCTTTCTGTTCATCCTTGTCCAGGAAAGCCTTTATATCTAATTTATTATCTGCCATTTCTAGTTATAATTAAAAGTATCCTTCACGTTTCTTTTGCTCCATACTACCTTCTTGGTCAAAATCAATCACACGGGTTGTACGCTCACTCTTAGTAGTAGTCATCATCTCTTCCACAATCTCTTCGATGGTATCAGCACCACTTTCTACCGCACCTGTCAATGGCCAGCAACCCAATGTACGGAAACGAACCATTTTCATTTCAATCTGGTCACGATACTTTTCAGGCAGACGTTCATCATCCGCCATAATGATATTTCCATCCAAGTTGATAACAGGACGTTCTTTGGCATAATAAAGCGGAACAATCGGAATATTCTCCAAACGAATATACTGCCAAATATCCAATTCTGTCCAGTTACTAATCGGGAATACGCGGATACTTTCCCCCTTATGCACACGGGCATTATAAATATCCCACAACTCGGGACGCTGATTTTTCGGATCCCACTGATGGAATTTATCACGGAATGAGAAGATACGTTCTTTGGCACGTGACTTTTCTTCATCACGGCGAGCACCACCGAATGCAGCGTCAAACTTATATTTATCCAGTGCATGGAGCAACGCTTGTGTCTTCATCAAGTCCGTGTGTACTTTACTTCCATGCGTGAAAGGCCCTACGCCTGCATGAAAAGCTTCCATATTACTTTCCACAATCAGGTTCCATCCGTATTTCTTTGCGTATTCATCACGGAACTGAATCATCTCTTTGAACTTCCATTTCGAATCGATATGCATCAACGGGAATGGCACTTTACCCGGATAAAACGCTTTTTCAGCCAAGCGTACCATCACCGAAGAATCCTTTCCGATACTGTAAA
>PPYF01130813.1_pt1 | contig 11871 bp, 8 predicted proteins | sample 1559871 | NCBI WGS metagenome assembly PPYF01 (sample SAMN08240021, study PRJNA423297) | Human gut metagenome, whole genome shotgun sequencing project. | reverse complement strand
TTTAATTAACTTTGCAAAACCTATCGGGTGGTACACGTTTCAAATGCTACCCGGGTCCCTTTTCAAGTGTTAGCTACATTTTTAAGGATAGCGAAGCGTAAAATATGCTCTGTCCTGTAAAATTGCATCTTTGAAGTTTGGGAAAAGTTGGAGAACATTTTTCTTTAGGAATGTAAGAAAAAGTGGCAGGGTTTGTTATGTCTTCATTAGGTTGTATGGTATCAGCCATTCTTGAACGATAAATATCGAAATCTCCTCCTAAGGGTTGGTGTTGAACAAAAGCCATATTCCTTTCTGTTGTCTCATAGGTATCACGGTACATCTGCTCACTCATTGATTTGGATGAACATATATAATTATCTAATTTTCGAGAAAACTTAACAAACACCTTCTCCGCTTCTTTTGTAAAGAAACTTGTCGTATTTATCTCGGAGTATTTATATCCTGTTTCTTGTAATTTTGCACGTTTCATATCTCTTTCCACCTCTACTTTTGCTCGTTTTCTTTTTCCCTTCTTTCTTTGACCTTCTCCACACCAGGCAACTTTTTAGCCAATACACTTTCTCCTGCAGGAAAGTAAAGCGGAAAGACCTGAGATAAGAAACTTACAATATCACTACGCTTCTTGCCCATGTTGAAAAAGGCGGAACAAACAAAGTACATAAGATCTTGCTGACTACATGTATCTTTGAGCTGAATGGTTATTGAGGGAATGATTATCAAACCGTGTTCTGCAAATGCGCAAGCACTAGTAAGAATAGCTTTCTGTTCTTCCTCAGTGAACATCTTGATTTTATCTGCTAACCATTCAAGTTCTCTTTGCTGAAGTGCTTGTTGCTTTTCATTCTGATGTTCCAATAGGATTGCTACATTTTCTTGTTGCTTTTCGGTCAAGGCATTTTCCAATGCTTGATTCTTTCGTTTAAGGACATTGAATTTCAGCAATGCGGCAATGTACATACAGAAATAACCTACTGCAACATCGAATATCAGAACAAGCAGATAATTGTTGTTTGGATTTTTGGTATTCTCAGCCATATACTCACTGATAGGAATAACGGTTAATAGCATGATGATAGCTATTGCATAAAGCACTCTGTATCGCGTTTTATGGTTTACCTGCGGTAAGGAAGCAAACAAAAAAGCGATAATCAAAACGGCAATTATTGCACTGAATGGTATGAAAGATGTTTCCATAGGCTTATTGTTTAGTTTGAGGATTAATTACAATGCGCCAATAACCACCATGGTCTGCTCCTTCACGAGATAGAATTCCCATAGAACGAAGCTTTGAAATATGTTTTTCTACGGCTCGGGAGCTTATTCCTATTTTATAGGCCATTGTTTCTGCAGACATTGATGGGTCGGAAATGACGAAATCAATAATCTTTTGTGCGGTTTTCCCAATGTTTTTAGATTTGTTTTTCGAATCTCCGAACTTTTTCTCCGAACCTTTTTGCATTATCTCCGAACCTTTCTCCGAACTTTCTTGCGTATCATCGAAGGTTTTCACCGAACTTTTGCTGTTTACACCGAACTTTTCGACTGAACTTTCTTCGTTTACAGGGTACTTTTCGAGGGTACTATTTACCCTGTTAGCCACTTCCTCGACAGGTATTCTGCCGTTCTCACTCCAGTTCAAATTATAGAAAGTGGTATAGAAAGAAGTCGCTTCTGTTTGATATTGCGGTTCTTTTCCCTGCAGGAAGTTGGGTAGTTTCTCCGTAAGCTCTCGCATTTTGCGTAAGCCGGAACCACGTTTCTCCATATAGTCCAACTGTGTGAACACATCCGCAATGACTGGCTCATGGTGTAGTTCTTGATGAAGTCCATGCCGTATTTCAAGAGCAATACGAGGTTATCCCGATGCTCTACGGAACTGATGGCATCATCTTTATAAAGTCCGGTCCAACGGGTGCAGAAGATACGCGATTGGAATACGGTGCAATTATCCACGAACAGCAATCCAGCATTGGTCAGTTTACCGTCAGGAGTAACCAGACCGAATGATTCCAGATACTTGTCATTCCATTCCTGATGGGTTTGCTCACGGAAAGTATTGGCGAGAATAATAAAAGAGTGCTTGCTGGCATCCACTTGTGTAGGAAGAGAATCCCATGTCATGTGTGTACCTTTCAATACTAACGAAAGAAGTTGTTGTGAATTACACTCCACGCTTTCATTGCCAACCCGTACATATGCGGTACGTGTTCCGTCCTGATAATAGTAATAAGGTGTAAGTGTTCCTGCCTTTACTTTCACTTCAAGCAAAGAGTGCCCTTCGTGTTCTATCGGAATAAGTTGTATTTCCGGTACAGGGTCAAGTCTTGCCTTTATCGTTTCGCTGATAAAATCGGCATCGACTTGCGGATTCTCCAAACCAACAATCACTCCGTCATCGTTCACTCCATAGAACAAACTGCCACCGTCCGTATTGGCAAATGCCGACACAGATTTAAGCCACGACTTTACTTTCTTACGCTCCAACATTTCCTTGAAATCGTAAGCCGAGCATTCCGCTATTAATGTATTGTTATGTATCTGCATAGTTTCCTTATTGTTGTTTGGGTATAACACCCCAATATCATACACAAAGGTAAGGATAAAACCGAAGAATCTGTTAAAATTGCCACAGACTTTTGATTATTATGCGTTTATATCACGATTTTTATTAAATAAATCCGTACTTTTGTAGTCAAGAGCTGTTGTTGCTTATGAATGCTTATTTTCAGATTTGCGTTATATTTGCAACACATGTACGCAAGTCGCTGATAGATATATCACGTTGATTTTGAGGAAGTGAAGTGATTCCGATAAGGATACAGATAATAAACAATAAGCAAAAGCGTGCAGCTCTGGTGAGTTGCACGCTTTTGTGTTTCAGGGGGAGGGTATGAGCTCGCTTGACTGCATCACAAGTAGTCCTTCTTATCAACCTTATAGTTTTCGGGAGACACAGAATAAAGTGTTAATCGTCTAAATTCTCAAATTTTGAATACTCTCCATTAAACTTCAAACGCACGATTCCCGTATCTCCATTCCTGTTTTGAGCAATAATAATTTCTGCTGTACCACGTAAGTTATTTCCTTCTGTATTCAGCTAATTCCTTTTTTAGACTTCCTATGATTGTTTCCGGTACGGAACGAGAGGAGGGAGATTAATGGCTTGTATGTGAGAATGAGTATCTCCTTTTTAATTTCAGTTCAAAAAATGTTTCCATTGTTTTTTCTTTATTGTTGTTGAAATAAGTCTTGATATAGACTTACATTATAGTATGTTGTATAATCTGTTTTCAAATACAGGTTTCCACATTCATGAGTATGTCCGAATAGGTGGACTTTTGGTGGATGCTTTGAGATGGCTTCTGCAAGAAGTGAGCAACCATGTCCATTATCTAAGTAACCTTTTGCCGCTCCATGTGTGACAAGTATATCCAAACTGTCAGGAATACTCAACGGGGTATGCAACCAAGGTCTGGCCTCAATGGAGTAGAAATTCAATCCACTAAAAGAAAATCCATTGTTCAACAAAAGTTTCACATTGTTCGGTATCTGTTTTTGAACGTCAGCAATCGGATATATGTCAAATGACAAATCATGGTTTCCGGGTACGAAGAGTCGCAGCAGTGCAGGAATGTTAGAATACCATTCCATAAATCGGGCAAAGTTGTATTCATCGGTTTCTACATCGCCTGCACAAATCAGAATATCCGTATCAGGCGGAATTTGAACTTCTTCGTGCTTCCCATGTGTGTCAGAAAATGCGAAGATATTAAAACCTTTATATCGAATCATCATATCGGCAGTGCTATTTTATTTTTCAATAGATATTCGTTCCCGGAATTGCCCTGGTTGTAATGGGTGAATTGCCCGGCATATATTTTCTTCTCATACTTCTGCGCAAACCTTACGGTGTGCATGGTTCCGCTGTGAATAGGGCATTCCGCCACAATCAACTTCTGGCATAAAGCGGCCTGTAAGCGATTACGGGCTATCAATCGTGTGGGATTGGCTTTCACGCCAATTACTTGCTCGGACAATAGAAGACCTTCATTTTGAAGAATCCTATCTTGCAGTGGCTTGTTCTCTTTGGGATGAGTAATATCCAACCCGGAAGCCACAATAGCGATAGTTTTACCATTAACAGAAAGACATCCTTGATGGGCAGCAGTGTCGCAACCTAAAGCCATACCGCTGATAACTACTTCTCCATTCTTTGCACATTCTACCGCACAATTATAGGCAATATAACAGCCTTTTTCCCCGGCTTTTCTTGCTCCTACGATTGCAACGGCTTTTCTGTCCAATAAATCCATATTTCCCAATAAATGAATGAGTGGAGGACAATCTTCTCCTATGACACGTAGGCATTGAGGAAAGTCGGGATGATGGAAGGGGAATGAACAGATACCCAACCTTTCTTGCTCTTTTATCCGTGACTTGGCCTTGTTCAATAGCTCTTCCAAATCATCCCGTTCTTTCGCTATATTATTGAAGAAATTTTCATCAGCCCGGAATATTTCAGATGCTTTTACGCCCAGCCATTGTAGACATAAAATCTGTTCTACGTTCAATCTTTTTCCCATGCCCAATCAGTATAGAGTACCTTTATATAAAGATGGCGTAGCTTTTGCATTGCCTAGGCAGCACAACGTAATATCACCGTCGTATTCACATTCAACAGTGAAGAAGCCAAGAGCATCCGGTTCGCAGGTTACTATTTCGTATTTACACACCTGTTGTCCACAATGAACAATAGAAGTACTGTTCAACTGAGAACGAATACTCACTTTGTAACCAAACTTCTCGGCTATCATGTCTTTGTTCCTTACATTTTTTTTACCGGCAACCGATTTTGATAACCATTCCTCTATGGTTACATTTGCAGGTATTTCAGCTTTTATAAATCCTTTCAAATCACAATAATAATCTGTTCCTAAATCCTCGAATTGAATGATGTTTATCCTATATTTCGCTCTTGGTACATTGAGTATATCTTCAGAGATGATTTCACCGGTAATGTTGCATTCCTCGATAATGGTTTTCAGAATGTCTATGGTAGAGATGGAAAGCGAATCCACCATTTTCAAGATACTTTCCTTTAAGGACATATTAGTAAGGTGGTCATCTATCACATCATTCACCGCCTTTGCCGAGAGGTTGGAGAACTCTTTGATGTAGCGTATCCGTCCGGGGCGACCCAACAGGTTCTCGTCGATATTCAATTCGTTAGTCGTAAGGATATACAATTTTCGTTTGCTATTATATACTCCGTCTATCATTTTCAGCAATACATCTTCCTCTTCATCAAAAGTTTTTTCCGCTTCGTCTATCAGTATGATTGCTTCGAAACACAGTGATTGAATGAACTCCAGCATACCATCCATCGGTTTGGAAATGACAATGACAGGCAGTCCGATTTTGTTACAGAGCAACTTGGCGGCAATGGTTTTGCCCGTTCCTTTTATACCGTTGAAGATAACACCGAGATTCTTATTATTCTTGACAAACAATTCCGAAGTCCATGTTGTGATAATCCGTTTCATCACATCTTCGCATTCGAGGTCATATATCTTGAAACTGAACGCAAAGGTTTCGTCTATCTTCTCCAATCCAAGTCTTCCGGTGTTTGGTTCTTTATAGATTCGGAATACTCCATTGCCGGGTGTTGACATCAAAGAGGCATAGCCGGGTATAGGGAAAAGAATGCAGCCTTGGTTTATCCATTTCTGTTTCTCGATTATTCTTAAATCTTCTTTTTGCAATTTGTTCGTTCCCGGATATTCGTATTCTTCTTTGGTGAGCATATAAACCTCTACATCTACCAATTCATCACAGCCGGTAATGCCATGCTCCCGTTCCAATCCTTTGAAGATAAAACCACTTTTGATTGCCACCCTGCGCGAAGCGTCGTTGCGAGGGAAGACTGTTATAACGAGTGTACCTACACAGCATTCATTGAAGAGGTAGGGTAAGATAGATTTTATGGTTTCTGTCATATACCCATTCCCTCGTGCTTCTTTGTGGAGGAAATAGCAGATTTTATAGTTTGCAGAGTTTCCGTTCGTTTCTTGAAGTGAGCAAGGATATAACTCAAATACGCCAATCACCTTTTGTGCTTCTTCCTTTTTGGTAATGACAAACAGGTTACCGGTAACCAGCTCTTTCCGAATTTTCCCTTCTGCTTCGCTCGGATGGCTCATCGGGGAGAAACCGGTTTGGAGAGCGGTCTGTTCGTCACTCATCAGTTCATAGACGCCTAAAGCATCTGTTGTTTCTGCATTTCGGATGCAAAGTCTTTCTGTTGATATTTTCATACTTATCATAATTTTTGTTCTTGCATTAATAAAATTGAATCGACCATCAGAAACCGGAACTTGGGATTTCTGACGGTCGATTCAATTATATACAAGTTGAGATGAAAATTTCAGAATTGAGAAAGAAAATGCAGAATTATCTGGAGATAATCTTTTCTATATCTTCCTTGATGGCATTCAGCACCTCGCTCACTGTTGCATTTTCCTGTATTTTCTTTGATTGATACAAAAAACGGTCACCATATTTATTATAGGTACGGGTTCCATCTTTGTGCTTCCTTGCTTCTATCTTTTTATTCGCATCTATACATATGGAGGGAAATTCAACAGCCTCATCATCGAATTGGAAGAATGATTGTGGGATTTTCTCATTTTTTGTATTTTCCCAATATTCTTCGTGCGTAGCAGGCTTTTCTCTTATCCATTCTATACCGCGGCAATACCTATCTCCTTGGAGTTGCACCAGTAAGATGTATTCATTGTGAATTTTCACTTTTGCTTCCAACAAACCTTGTCCGTGAGTAAAGCCCCAGTTTGTATAGACTTTATTCGAGTTAGTTTCCTTGCCTTTTATCTCCTCTATGTTTAATCCGGAAATAGTCCGTACTTTCAACAAATCATTTAAATGCTGATTGAGTTTGACACATAGTTGCGAGTACCATATCTTGTCTTGCAAATCCCCAATCCGTAGTTCATTGCAATACTCTTTGTTTGTCTTCGCTAACAAGAACGTGTCTCCTTCATTTACTTTCCAACTTTGAGCAAGAGTATGCAAACTCTGTATAAATAGACAATAATCTTCAATTAAAGCCCGATGGTATGGTTCTTCCACATTATTGTTCTTGTTTATGGCTTCGTACAACTGCTTGTAACTGCAAATCTTCCATTTTCCTTCTTTTTCAATATCTTTCTTGTCTGGAAACTCTGTTGCCAGCGATAATAGTATCAAGTTATCTTCCGGCGTGGGTTTTAACTTAGCTGCATATTCATCCAACTGGTTTTTACGAGGAATGCTCTTTACTTTGTTCTCCAATACAAACGGGATATGCTCACCATTACACAGCTGTACGCATAGGTCTAAATTCAACAGTTCTCTTTTTACTTTCCATGCTTTGGATTTCCATTTTACACTACATCCTAATTCCTCGAATATTGCTATGAACAGGTCAGGGTATCGTTCTCCTATCCAAGACAGGAAATTGCTATGAAACAATTCCTTGGAGGACAATGACAAATTGAATAGCGGTGATGACAGGAGTTTTTCTTTTATCTCTTCTTTCATGATTTTATGTATTAGTGGTACAACAATATCTTTTGTAATCTCAAAATTCAGCCGATGTTCTCCCTCGAACCATCTTGCATTGTCTTTTTTGTAATGGGCAATAAATTCATCATGCCCATGTACTAAAGTGTCGTTCTTACCGAACAAGGCGTATGTCTTGTTTTGGTCAAATGGTGAGAGGTCCTCAAATTGGCATTTTTCTATTGCTTGATAGGCATCACATAATTCGGATGTGATTTCGTACTGGGTTTTGCCGTCTTGGCGGGGATTCAGAAATTCATGAACACCAATCTGGGTGCGCATGAATTCGGAAACGTGAAAAGCCGGGTTGACCAGTATTTTGCGATAACCTCTGAGCTGTCCGGCAAACATGCCGCCCATGGATGTGCCGATGATTATATTCGGATGCTCTTTTTTACACAGAGAACGTAGCATATCAAGAGCTTCGTCTGGAAGAATGGGCAAGTCGGGAGACAAGATTTCATAATTCGGGCAGAACATCCGCAAATTCTTTGCTGTTGATGATGAGCCGGAAGATGACAAACCATGTATATACAATATTTTCTGTTTCATACAAATAGTTTTTTATTCAAATATATGCGCCAGAGCTGGAAAATTTCAAAGTCGTACAACTTTAACATATCTTTAACATAATGGTTGTCTATAGTTGATTTTCCTTTTCCCTTATCTCCCGAATCTTTTCCAGTCCCGGCATTTTCTTTGATAATGCACTCTCACCAGCAGGGAAGTAGGATTTTAAACAATACAATAAACGGATAGACCGCCCCTCAGATAAGGGCAAAACCGGAAGATTGTATAGGTAGAATCCGTGTATGCCCCATGCTTTTTATCACGGAGGTTTATGTAAAACCTTGTCCCGCGCACGTGGGCTCGTCGGTTCGCGCATGTGTGCCCGTCGGTTCACGCACGTAAACCGGCGAGCCCACGTGCATGGGACGAAGCTTTGTAATAAGGTTTCGGGAATTATGCATCAAGCTTCTCTGCATTACACATAGGGCATCAAGGGAAAAAGTACCCGTGTTCGGGGAGCAAAAGCCACACTTCCGGCACTGTATGCAACGGGATTTCCCCCCTAAATGCAGTATTTGCACGAGGAAAGTGAAGAATAAGCCCCAAATCGGTGTTAATAGATGTTATTTTGATATGATTGAAAATTGGGTAAAAAAGCATTGCTAAGTTCTTACTATCAGATGATTAAGGCTGTAAATGAGAAGAAAAAGTAGTGCTGGCAACCGTTTTGCCAGCACTTGCCAGCACGGTTGCCAGCACTGCTGTAATGCCGATGAACAGGGCGATACAAGCAATCAGTGCTGCGTGCTGGCAAAATTGATGATTTTCAAAAACTGGCTGCTGAAGCTTGAGCGGGGGGATTAACATGAACTATGTACCAGCAATGTTTCACCTTTTCTTTATAACACTATTCACCACCCGTATGGAGGAAACCAATTTGTTTGTCGAAGTAAATACATCCACATTCCAAATATGGGATGAACGTCCTTTGTGCAGGATAGTACCTACTGCCCTTACAGTATCTCCCTCGTGTGCAGAGGAAATGTGGTTTCCACTGACTTGCATTCCCACGACAATTTCGTCGGGTTCGCAGATTATCATGGAGCCGAGTCCTGCGACGGTTTCGGCCAAAGCGAGGGTGGCACCGCCGTGCAAGATGCCGAAAGGTTGGCGGGTACGGTGGTCTACCGGCATGGTTGCTTCTACACGTTCTTCCGAAGCGTACGTATATTGGATGCCTAAGTTTCCCATCAATGCGTGGCGTGCCCGTTCGTTCAGCAAGTCGAGGGGAATCTCTGCCGCATGTACTTCTGCCAATATTAGTTTTTCTACGGCCAGAGCCACTCCATCTTCTGCATTCGATGTGGTCACATAGTCTGCACAGACTTTTACCGAGTCTTGTGAATGTCCCATAGCTACCCCCATGCCGGCCAATTGGAGCATGGTCACATCGCATACGCCATCTCCAATGGCGATGACTTCTTCCCGTTTTACTCCCAAATGTTCTAACAGGACGCCTAAGGTATTTGCTTTATCGACTCCGCAGGGCACTACTTCTAAGAAGTAAGGCTCGGAACGGAATGTGTCCAAAGTTCCGGCCAGACGCCTTTTCCAATGTTGTTCCAGCCCGACCAAAGCTTCCTCCTTATTGCTCACCAGCATACATTTGCATGGTGCAAAATCTATGGCAGTGGAGAATTCTTCTTCTCTGATTATTCTTAAGTTATTCAGTTGGGCTTCACGCTTTATGTGTTCATTGTTCGGACTGTCTGTTATGATGTTGTCATCATGGTAGGTAAAGATGGCAAAACCGTTCTTGCGGGCTTTCTTTTCCAGATAAGGCAGCATTTCCGGATTGATGCGGCGTTCAAACAGTATTTCTCCGTTCTGCGCCTTTATTATCTGGCAACCATTGTAGGAGAGTACGAATCCTCCATAATTACCTAGTTCAAGGACCTTGGCCAATGGCATCAGCCCGTAAGTCGGCCTACCGGATGCCAAGACTATGCGCACTCCCATTTGCTGTACCTTCAGCAAAGCTGCTAATGTTCTTTTACTGATTTCTCTTTCATCATTGAGTAGCGTTCCGTCTACATCAAGAACCAATAATTTATATTTCATGGCAACTCAATTTTGGGGTTATTATGTTACAAAGTTAGAAAAATGACTGTTAAAACGGTAATATTCGTTTTATTGTTTACTGAATTTTCTTTTATTTATTCTATCTTTGCCTGCGTTTTGTTCCGCGGGAACGAGTCAGAAGACCTGCAAAACAAAGTCGAAAAATTGTCCATTCGAGGAAAGTGGGCAGTGCGCAAATGGTTTTAAGATAATCTTCAATTATTCTATGTCAGGAAGGACTAAGGTACAATTGGTCTGTGCCGTTTTCTTGAGTGTAAGCATGTTCCGGCTCTCTGCCCAGGAAGTGGGGGGAGATACGATTACGGGGAAAGTGCATCAGATAGAGAAAGTGACAGTGACAGCACGTCGGTCACCCAACAAAGTAACTTCTGCCGTACCCGTACAGACTATGTCACAGCAGGACATCAGCCGGTTGGGAATACAGAATATGGCAGATGCCGTGCGGCGCTTTGCCGGTGCCAATGTCAAGGACTATGGAGGTATTGGAGGATTGAAAACGGTTTCCATCCGCAATATGGGGGCGGCTCATACGGCTGTCAGTTATGATGGGGTGGCGGTGAGCAACTGTCAGGCAGGGCAGATAGACATCGGACGTTTTTCATTGGACAATGTTTCCATGCTTTCGCTCGCCATCGGGCAGTCGGAGGACTTGTTGCAGTCTGCCCGCTTGTATGCATCGGCCGGTGTGCTGGGCATAGAGACGGAAAAGCCTCATTTTGACGATGGGCGTAATGCCGCTTTCCAGGCACGGGTGCGTGGCGGTTCGTTCGGAATGGTCAGCCCCTCGCTGCGTTGGTGGCAGAAGTTGGGCGGTCGTACACGCGTGGCGGTAGATGCCGGTTATATGAGGGCGGACGGGAATTATCCTTTTACGCTGGTCAATGGTAAATATGTGACGGAAGAGAAACGTAATAACTCCGGCATCTATTCATGGCAGGGCGAAGCCACCCTTTATCATACGTTCAAGGATGGCGGTGAACTGGATGTGAAAGGCTACTACTTCTATTCCCGTCGGGGACTTCCGGGGGCGGTTACACTCTATAATCCTCTTTCCGATGAGACACTTTGGGATGAGAATACTTTTGTGCAGGCACGTTATAGGAAGCATTTTTCGCCCCGGTGGAGTTTGCAGGCACAGGCAAAGTATAATCATAGCTGGAACAAATATAAGGATGAGGGCAAGGAATATACCGACGGATATTATCGGGAAAATCACCGGCAAGACGAATATTATATTTCCGCGACCGTTCTCTACCGTCCTTTGGAAGCTTTGACCCTTTCGTTGGCGCAGGACGGGGTGATAAACAAGTTGCGCAACAGTTTGCCGGAATGTCCTTTCCCCACAAGATATACTTCCATCAGTGCCTTCAATGCACGCTACCGGCAAGGATGGCTCACGGCCACGGCCTCGCTGGTGTATACCGCCACTTCGGAGCATGCCGAGAAAGGTACGGTCCCCGATGACTTCCATCGCTTTGCCCCCTCTTTATCAGTCAGTATGCAGCCTTGGCAGGACGAGTCGCTGTATTTCCGGTTGATGTATAAGAGTACGTTCCGTCTGCCCACTTTCAACGACCTCTATTACTACCGGCTGGGCAA
>PPYF01639117.1_pt1 | contig 11877 bp, 12 predicted proteins | sample 1559871 | NCBI WGS metagenome assembly PPYF01 (sample SAMN08240021, study PRJNA423297) | Human gut metagenome, whole genome shotgun sequencing project. | reverse complement strand
ACGGAAAACTGTTCAAGAGGTCTATCAAGAATACTGTGCCAATGGCCGAAGTGACCGGGCATACACCACCAAACGCAAGCAGGACAGCCTTTGGAAAAATCACCTTTGCGCCCGGTTTGGAGAGCGTTACATTGATGAAATCAGCGCGGCGGAGGTAGTGGACTACTTGACGGAGCTGTATTGCAGCCGGGGTCTCTCCTATCGCTATGTGGAGGGCTTCTTGAAGATGTTCTATCTGCTCTTCGGGCAAGCCTATTCCCGGAACTATCTCGATGTGGACAGCTACAATAAGCTCTGTGTCAATAAAGATACGAAAATCCACATGCCGAAACTGAAAACGGATGATGAGTTGGATATTGTGGCGTTCAGCCGGGAAGAGCTTGCCATACTGGATGATTATTTCCACGGCACCAACGCGGAAACGGCGTATTTGCTGGGACGGTATTGCGGTCTGCGTATCAATGAGTGCTACGGTCTGAAATGGTCGAACGTCGATCTGATAAATGGCACGATTTTGATTGACCGGCAAATGCAATACCAGCAGGGACGTATCAAACTGGTGTCCCTCAAAACCCGCAACGCAAAGCGGACAATCCAGATGTGCGACAAATTGAAAGTGTACTTTCAAGGTCTGGCGGAACGGCGGGAGCAAGACCAACTCCACCTTGCCGACTTGCGGGAACAAAACCAACGTATTATTGAGGATTTGGACGGGAGCAAAATTTCCTCCACGGAGCTTGTGAACTGTTTGCCAGATGGGAAAATCCAGACGGTGAACTCCATGAAGTTCCACACGCGGGAGGTTAAGGCCAAATGCGGGATAATGTTCAAATATCATTATCTGCGTCATACCTATGGGACTATGATGGCGGAGCTGAATACACCGCAGCACCTTCTTTGTTCGCAAATGGGTCACGGCAATATCCAGGTCACACAGCGGTATTATATCGCGCTGTCCAGGGCGGGGATTGACATTCTGCGGGAAAACCTCAACCGGCTATAACCAACAACTTTTGAAAAGAACGAGGCCAGAAGTGACAACTTCCGGCCCCGTTTCTTTAACTTTCATCATCTTGGTATCTTGTTTCAATATCTTCCAAAAACTTTTTCATACTCTCCACCACATCAGGGGGATTGATAATCGCCGCTCTCTTGCGGAAACCGCAAACCCACGCAAAAAACTGATCGCTGATTTCCACGTCGGCGGTTACTACAAAATGCTTTTCATCATCCTGCCTGTAAAATACATCGGGGCTTGTTCCAAATCGTTCAATCGCCGTATCTAATAACTGATTAATGAAGCGGATACTGACACGTTTTTGCTTCCCACCGAACATGGAGAACACGCGGCGGGTATAACTCTCCATATCAATCTCGGCAAATTCCTTTGCGCCCTCTCTCGGTTCATCAATAGGTGTTACATCTTTCATACGGTCAACACGGTAAGTCTTAATCTTCGGCTTTTTACCGTCTGCAAAAGCTAACATATAGTAATTCCCTTCATTTATCAGCAATCTATACGGGCTGACCTTATAAATGTTAGAACTTTCTATCTGTTTGCCCTTGTTTTGAAGTGTATATTTCAAATATTTGAAGGTGATTTTTTGCGGCGTGTGGGGCTTTCCGTCCTGTTTAGTTGCCATAGCCGTGTGAATAATCCCTACATTGTGTAGGACTTTATTTTGTGTTGTTTTCACGCGGTCACAAAGGAACACTTCTTTTTGCAACTCTTCCGCCTGGTAGATACTGCAAAACTCGCTGATAGTCTTTACAAGCTCCTTGGCCTTGGAGGCGGATATAAATTTGGCCGCGTGGACGCACTCAGCCAGTAGCCGTAAATCTTCAAATTCAAACTGGCGGGACAGCAGCCTATATTTGCCCCCCTGTCCCCCAGCTATGTCCATCCCGTACACATCACGCAGGGCAGCTATATCCCGGTAGATGGCGCGGCGCTCCACTTCAATCCCACAATCTTCTCGCAGATAGTCCACAATGTCCCCGGCGGTGATTGGGTGGTTTTCATCGGAATTTTCCAGAAAGTATTTCGCCACAAAAAGCGTTTTCACTTTTTGCTTTTCTGCTCTTGCCATGTGTGCCGCCTCGCTTTCCCGGTCTTTATATCCAGTGTACCATAAAATCAGGGAAAAGGCAGCAGCGAAGTTATAGGGGGCCGCTCATAGTGAGCGGCCCTGCCTGTCAAATAAGCTGTGCGTGGTTCTGTATTGCCGTTTCTATCCGTTGCGGCTCAATGCCGATATAGCGCTGTGTCACGGCGGCGGAGCTGTGTTGTAGCAGCCTCTGCACCAGGGCAATATCGTAGCCGTTCGCCTTGTATATCTCGGTGGCGTACCACTTGCGGAAGCTGTGTGTGCTGATACCCTCGAAGCCCAGGTAGTCGCACACGATATGAAGCTGCTTCTGTATGGCTCGCTCGGTGATGGGGAAAATCAGATCTTCACGTCGGATATTGTGGCGCAAGCAATAATTCTCTATGTACTGCTGGATAACAAGCGGGACGGTGAACACGCGGTGCTTGCCTGTTTTCTGCTCGGTGATTTCCAGGCGGTATCTGTCCCCGTCCCGGACAATATCACAAGGCCGCAGCTTCAATATATCGCTGATACGCAAGCCTAAATTTCCTTCCAGCACAAGGGCGGTCGCTATGCGCTCATTGGGGCGGCAACCGCTGAACCCCTCGCGCATGGTCTGGATTATCTCTTTATATTGCTCGGTGGTGAGCGCTTTTGTCTTTTTGTTCATGGTGGCCTCCATCGTCAAAAGTTCGTTATTTCAAGCGGGAAAGTTCGTGTATAATGGGCGACGGCGGGAAAGTCCCGGAATACCTTGATTTTGGTGTTCGTATTTCTGGACTTATACGAACTTTGGGGAACTGGGTGGGGATTGCTCCCCACCCCTCCCTGTTACCCCGCAAGCACCATCGGCACGCTGCAATCTAAACATGCTATGTGGACTTCTTTTGTGGCTCGGACGGAATTGCCGCAACAGGGGCAGATATATTTCCTTGTGCTGGACGTGCGCGGCGGCGGTGTGGCGCCCTCTGCTCCGCTGTGTGTTCCTGTCCCGGTGATATGGAACCCGGCGAACTCGTTGCGGCTTATGAGAATGTCGGTCAAACCATTCTCCAATATGAAGTCCAGCAGCTCGTCAGAGGGGTTTGTGTGGCTCCACCCGTATTTGTCGCTATGCTCCACTATCAGGCCGTGGGCCTCGGCGGCGGCTTTGAAACGGCGATTGTGGTAGGTGTTGCCCCTACTGCAATCCTGTATGCCGTTCTCGTAGTTGTAGTAATGTACCATTTCGTGAAGCAGGGTCGCGGCTACTTCCTCGATGGGCCGGGCCAGTGTTCCGGCTCCTATGTTGATTTCGTGGGTGCCGCCCAGCTTGGACACCCAGGTATCTTCCCGCAGGGAAAAATGGCCGTAGGCGCGGGGCGTGGATTGTATGGTGATCGTCGGCCTTGAAAGTGCATTTTCAAAAAATTCGGCGTTTAGCAGATCAAAAACCTTGTTCAGATACCCGGCCACGCGGTTATAGCTTGTCAGTTCTTTCATGTCTTTTTCTCTCCTGTTCTTGATTTTGGGGAGAGGGCAAGCTATAATGGTCTTGCCCTCTCCGTTTGGATTGGGGGGAAGTCCTTTGCGTGTCTACTTTGGTCGGTGTTCACGCAAGGGGCTTTTCTTTAGGCGCTGATGGAAAAGCGGCGGCTGGCGCTCTGTTTGGTGTACTCCTTATACAGTTCGCCGTGGGCCTTTTTGAAGGCCGTGGTATCGAACCGATTGGAGAGAACCGAAGTCCAGCGGACGATATACTTTCCAGCGGTCATTTCCTCGGTGTCGCGCTCCATCATTTCGGCCTTGATGCTGTCCCGGATGGCCTCTGCCTCTGCTTTGGCTTCCTCGATAACGGCCTCCCACTCGTTCAGCGCCTCGATTTTGGCTACCAGTTCATTCTTGCTCATGTCCATTCTCCTTTGTTTTTGATTTGGGGTGTTCCCCTTAACTGTCTTTATTATAGCACTAATATCTGGTGCTGTCCATTGACATTTAGCACTAATTTTCAGTGCCATATTTGTACACAATTAGCACTTGATTTTAGTGCAATTCCGTGTTAAAATAAGGACAATGGAGGAGGTGCGCGTTTTCATGGCAATCCGCTACAAGGTAGACATAATGGCAAAACTCAAAGAAAAAGGGTATTCCTCTACCAAAATCCGGGAAGAAAAGTTGATCGGACAATCTTATTTGCAGCAATTACGACACGGGGAATTGGTGTCGTGGAAAACTTTGGATACTATCTGTACGCTCTTGGACTGTCAGCCTGGCGATTTACTGGAATACGCCAGGGAGGCCCCAGGCGATAGGTAATTTATGGGAACTATGAAAGACTACTAATGTTGATTACAGTAGTACGAAAATCCAGCGCAGCGCGAAAAAACAGGAAGCGCGTCGTGACGTTCGCCACGACGCGCCAGCTTCAAGCAATACTCGGGAGGTGCCGCCATGTTCGGAGATACGGATTTGCCCCTTGCTCTTATCATGGAAGAAATACTCGGCTGGGAGAAGAAGCCCGGTGAAAAGGATGAAGAAGAGAAAGAAAGCACACAACTTTCATCAACTTCCAAAAAGTCTTGAGCACAAAAAGAGAAGTCGGAGAGAAGATTTTACATCTTCCTCCGACTTTTTGATTTAACGACACATCTTTGTCAGAACAGCGCGGCTCTCATTTGAAATAAAGGCGAACGGTCTTATCTATCTTTTCTTTCACGGCCTTATCAAGCTCCTGTTCGGTTTTGACCTGTATCTCCTTGGCGCTGCTGTCTATCACGCTTTGGGCCAGGGCGTTCACCAAATCGCGGCGCTGCATGAGATAGTCATAGAACCTTTGGCGGCGGCTCTGTTCGTCCTGCCAGCTCTCCTTTGCCCTCTTGTAATTCTCTAAAGCAGTTGGAGCGGAACCGCTCTGTGCGGCAAGGACGTTTTCAATCCAGTGGGTACGGTTGGCCTTATCTTGGCGCTCGAAATCCTACAAAATTTGAAGTAATTCTTTGAACATTGTTGTGTTCCTCCTTCATTGATTTTTTTGAAAGTGTACTTTCAAGTGCGGAAGCGGAAACCCGGCGTACCCCGTGGGGATTATATCTTTCTCTTTTACCCCCTCGGGGCGTGCCGGGTTTCCGCTGGAATTACACTGAAAGCACCAAATAGTAACCTCGCTTTATCCTTTTTAGGACACCGTTATCAATCAGCCTCTTTCTCGCTTTATCATCGGTGTACCCCATTTCTACGAGCTGTTTTGTTGTAAGGGTATCACCCTTCTTTACCGCCCCACACGCGGCAGAAAAACGCCCCTGCACTCTTTTCTTGCCCTTCTCCTTGTTCCGGGCGGCGTTGGTTTCCTGGTTGTATTTTGCCATTTCGCCGGGGGCCTTCAAGTCCCGGTTGTCCACAAATTCAACATCGGTGTTGTAGTCAATCACAAATTTGTAATCGGCGGCGGGTATTGCCCCGGACAGAGGAAATGGAGCGAAACCGCCTACAAAATATTCATTTATCCACTCCGTTATTGCTCTGCAATCCTCTTGTGTAAGGGTGAGGTATCTACCGCAGCGGTCAAACTGATAATACATGGTGGGCCGAACCTATTTCCACATTTTTGAATAGCTGTAACGGCAGGCCCGGCACCGATCTAAAACTTCAATCAGCTTTACTTGCCAGCGCTCCCAGGTCATTGAGCTTCCCGTGAAAAACGCTCTGTCCTCCTGGTAGTCAACGGAATAGCACCATGTATGCTGTGCGGCACCATCCAGCTTCATCCCCACGCCAAAGGTCACCAGCTTGGCTAAACCGTTGGGCCAATGCAAGCGGGACAGTAAATCATCGGCGGTTTTATTGTCCTCTTCACGCTTACAAAGGCGGATTAAGTCAAGGCTGTCCTGTTCGTCCACTTCTTCCAATCCATACTTCCACGCCAAAATTTCATACATCAATTTGGTTCGCTGTCCGCCTGTCAGCCGCAGCACATCATCCGCAGCTTGCCCCAGGAACTTCACGCGCTTCTTGACTTTGTTGTATTGGTTCGGGAAGGCCAGCTTGAAGAACTCTTCCCGCTTGGAGCGGTTGCCGTTCCAGACAATCCAATGCCCGGTTCTCTGCTTGCCGTTCTCTTCTGTTGTCACATTCTCCCAGGCAATCGGAAGGTCGCGGAAGGTTGGCTCGGCGGCGGCTTCTTCCAGCGTGGCGGAAGTATCATCTTCGAGCGGCAGCGGGACTTGTGGCGCTGCTGGTGTTATCTCTGGAACCCAAAGGGGCGGAGATGCTTTTGCAGCTTCATAGAGGGCCAGAAACTTTTCCTTCCCCTTGTCCACGGGCGCGTCCTTGTGGTCGAGCGGAACCCCGGTATTTGGCAAATCAATGATACGGCGGAATTCCATTCCGCCAATATCCCTGATTTTTTCGGCCATTCCCTTGGTTTTCTTATCATACAAATACCAATCGTGGTCATATTCTGATTGCTCTTGATATTGTTTGTCAAACGCAAAATATATCTTTCTGGCTCCGCACTCATAGAGCATGTTAATGTGGTTAAGGTGGCAACCAAAGGTATGTGACGCCACGGTGTTCTTAATGCCCCATTGGTGGGCCAGCATAACACTCTTTGCTCCCTCAAAAATAATTGCCTCGCCGCTTTCCTTGATGTATGGAGCGGCGATGTGTAAGCCGTAGAGGTTCAGGCTATTGGGAAAGCTCCATCTATTTTTTCCTGGAATTCTATCTTTGTATTTATCGGCAATCAAAAGTGGAAGATATTTAGCTGTTGGGAAAAATTGAGTTTGCTTGTAGTCAATCTCTGGGTAGAGTTTATGGAACTCTTTCCGCAGCATTCGGAAACTTCGTTCATACAGGCCGACAATTTCGCCGTTGATATTGTGGTGTGGAAAAACAATGGAACCATTCTTCGGGTAATAAGCTACTTGGTATTTTTGGAGCATTTCAACTGAAATGCCATCTTCCGTGTGCCATTTGAGGCGTTCAAGAATATCTGGTGTGTACTGAAAATCTTTGTAGAGATCAGCAACAATGTCTTGAGGGATACCACAAACCGGCTCAATGTGTTCCAGTTCAAAAGGACTCTCTTTGTAATCAAAATCCACTTTGGCTGGACGCCGATTTGATAAGTCAATCGGTTTTCTGCGTTTTCCAGATTGATGCCGCTCTCCATCAATCCAATTTTCGATAAATTGTTTTGCGAGGTCAGGGTCAGGCAAATCCAATGTTCGCTTTACCCATGTGTGGAGCAGCATACCACCGCCACACTCACTAAAACAGTTGACCTTTAGCGTGGTAGGGTCAAACAACGCTGAATGATTTTCGCCGTGGTGACAAAGGCCCAAAACCTGAATAGACTGTTTGCTGTTACTATTTACCCATCGTGGTTCTGCACGAAGCTCTTCAAACAGGGAAAAGAACTCTTCTGGATTAAGGCGAGTGATTTTATCCTCATAGGTCATGTTATCCCCTGCTGGCGACAGGTTCTATTTTTCCATCTTTTGGCTTCCTTTCTTTATAGATTTAAGCAAACAGTAGGAAGCGTGTTGCCAGCACTTGGCGTTGCTGCCCGGAAGCATAGAACGGAAGCGCTCTACAAGATGGAAGGCCGCAACGCCTTCATCCTACTGCTTGTTTAAGCCTACAAAGGGAATGATGAATTACAATTCTTTTTTCCTTTTTCTGTAAATATTATAACATAAAAATTTTTTTATGTCAAAGAAACGGTTTCGGCCTCAAATTTGCCTCATTCTGCAACAAAGTTGTTGCCTTTACTCTAAAAGTTGTTGCTGGATAATTAGAAGTTGCCGCTACTTCTCAAAAGTTGTTTCGGAGTTGTCGGTTTTTCTCACAAGTTGAATTCTTGCGCGTGGAGATCCGTTTTTGAAAGCGCATTTTCAATTTGGAGCGGAACCGCAGATCGCGAGCGGCTGACAATTTCCCTCACAAGAAGGTCAAAGGGTAGGCAGGGAGTACCCCCCGGTGGAGCGGAACAGGGAAGCGCGTCGCGGCGGCGGGGGATGGTTCCGGGAGAATGCAGTTATAATTTCTGGTGGCGGCTTTTCTTGGGAGTTTTCCCGACCGCTGATAAATCACGGGGAACGCGGGCGGGGACGGTGGGCAACAACATAATAAGAAAAGCAAGAGTTTTGTTTCGTAATTACTCTTGCCCTTCTATCGTTTCTTCAATTTTAGCCACCAATTCACTTGGCTGCATTTCTAAAGCCCCTGCAATTTTCCAAATTGTTTCAAAGTTTGCCTGTTTTGTGCCATTTTCAATCATGGATAAGTGTGTGCGTGCAATTCCAGCAAATCCGCTCAACACGTCTTGAGAAATCCCCTTTGCTTTTCGCAGGCTTCGGATGGTCTGTCCTACCGCGTAATTATCAAACTGCACGACAACACCTCTTTTCTCACTATATTTTATGAGAAAATTCTTGTCGCGACGTCTATGAAGATAGACATTTTTATGAAACCGTGCTATACTTCACTTGGTACTCCCCTCTCGTACATTTTAATTGATTAGGAGGAATAGACAATAATGAAAAAAATAGTGTCTCTTCTACTGGCAGGAGCATTAGCGTTGTCCTTGGCCGCTTGCGGCGGGGACACGACCAGCGATGTCAGCGAAACCGGCGGTACCAACGTATCAGGCAGTAGCGAAACCAATACGCCGAGCGGCAGCGAAACCCTCGATGACGATGTAAGCAGCAGTCAGGAAGTAACTGTTCCAAACAATGGGGAGTGGGATGAAATTCTCTGCTCCGGGGACGGGTATCACCTGGTAAAAAAAGAGGTTGATGCCTACGACGGATATAAATTTATGCTTGGTGTTGTGGATGATAGCGGAGAGTGGGTACAAAAATTAACTGATAGCGAACCTGTTGTTGAGGAAATACGTTTTCGTGCAGAAGGTAGCAGCGAAACTCTGCGGGATAGCTCCTGTTATATGTATCTCGGTGAAGGCGTTTTCCTGGCCTCTCCGGGTGTGTCCGTATACACGAAGGATGAAGAGTACCGGGTCGGCCCTTGGGAGAACAGTACGTCATACAGTCCGACTGGACGGGGCGAAGTTGCAATTTGGGAGTGCCTTCTTTGGAATGTAACCGATAATTCCCAGGCAAAGGTTTATGCCTCCAAAATGTCCGTATTCCAGGATGGATATTTGCTTTTCTGCGAAGAGGACGATATGGGTAAGGGTACGCTTAACGCGATGAACGCAAAGGGAGAAGTTACAGAACTCCCATGCCAGTACCTGCCCAATAAGCCCGGGCACAATTTCCCTGTCTACTCCGAAGGCCTGTTCTACGCCTGTTCGGAAAATTCCAATCCTGGCTTTTTTGACATTGAGGGGAATATGGTCATTGACTTGTCAGAGTATGACATGGCAAGAATACCCTACTCCAGTGAAATGGGAGTCAACGCTCCGTACTTTGAAAATGGGCAAGCTACCATTTTAATCTCCAATAATGCAGATAGTGTATTTAAGGCAGTCATTGATAAAACAGGAGAACTTGTCGGCGAACCTGAAAAAGTAGATGTTACTATTTTTTAATTACAACATAGCCAAAGAGGACGGTACTGCTGGTGTACCGTCCTCTCTCATTCATTTTGTATTCCATTGTTATCAAGCGCTCTCCTGCTCCTTCTTCTCTTCCTGCTTCTTCTGGAAGGCCGCAAGGTCGATCACCTTGGGGGCATTGTTGCCGAAATCGGGCAGCTCCTTGTACTTGGGGAACTGGGTCTTGAACCAATTCAGCACGAACTTGTAGGGGCTGGGCTGCTGCTTGGAGCACTCCTTAACCACCTTAAACTGGGCCCGCAGCTCGTCGGCGTTCTTAAACACACCCATGTACTGCTCCATGTGCTTGTAGGTCAGGTTCTTGGTGGGGCGGGCCTTCTTGGGGGCGCGGCGGGTCTTGCGGATAATGGTCAGGCCGGGGAAGTCGGCGCGGAGCTGCAGAAACAGCTTGTATTCCTCGGAGGCGGGATTGTTAAGGGCTTCCTCGAAAGCCTTGCTCATGGTCAGGGTGTTGTTCACAAAATCAATCTTGTAAGTGTTCTTCATGGTACTCTTCTCCTTTTCAATATTTGATATTTCTATTTAGTGTGCAAACTCTAACAGGTCGTTCCTGTCCACATCGGACATTACCTTTTCCCAAACGGCTTCATACTCTTCCTTTAGCTGGGTATCGGTCAGGGCCTCTAACCGCTTTTCCTGCTCCTGGTATTCCGGTTCGCCTTCATAGGCGGCAAGCAAGAAGTCAATCATTGAATTTCTATCTTTTTCCATAGTGTCAAGCTCCTTTTCTGGTTTTTGAAAAATACACTTCAAGCGGTCTGTTTCATTTCCGCCTCTTCGTTCTGATCGGCGGCGGCTTCGCTGGCGGGAGCGGCTTCCTCGGCGGCGGTGGCCTTGTCCTCGTCCTTCTTGTCCTCGTCCTCCTTCAATTCGGGGAAAGTATCAAGGAACCAGTTCAAGACAAAACGGTAAGGGCTTTTCTGAACAATGGAGAGTTTCTTCTGCGCCTCAAACTCCTTCATCAGCGCGTCGGGGTTCTCCTGCAAGCTGATGTACTCGGCCATCTTCTTATAGGTTCTGTTCTTGGCGTCGTTCTTCTTGTCCTTCTTTTTCTTAATGGTCTTGGTAACCATTTCAGTACCAGGGTTCTCCGCAAGGAAGGCTCTCCACTCTCTGTATTCGGGAGTTCCAAAGATACGGGCCTGCTTCGCAAAAGCCTTGGTGACCTGGGCTTGGGTGGCGTCAAGAATGATGATGGTGTTCTTTTTCATGGTGGTAATCTCCTTTTTCATTTTATTTTTTTGTTTTGAGGGGCTTTGTTTTTTTCTTGTTCTCTGTCCCTCTTTGTGCTTTAAGTATAGCACCGTCCAAAGAAAAACCTGTACTTTAATCAGCACATGTAGTATAATAAAAACAAGAAAAAAGCAGCCGGAAACGGCTGCAAAACGAAAGGAGGACGGTGAAAAATCCATCGGTGGCGGGGATTTTTTGCCCTGGCGGCTCAAAAATCGGTGAAAGTCGAGGAAAACGCTTCAAAACTTCTTGATTTTTGCCCCATCAAAGCAAAAACTTCTCAAAAGTTGTGTATTTCTCTTTATTTTTCGGTATTAAGCGGTCAAAACCGCTTGATATAGGTGTAATTCACGGGAGTTGCACATGTGAAAGTCAAAAAAGTGTGAAACGGGGAAAAGTTGCACACCAACTTGCACACCTTGGCGGCGGAAACGCAAAAAGAGAGGGAACCGGTTCCCCGATTCCCTCTCAAAAAGTGCCTATTTATGTGGTTTCAATTAGCCGAAGTAACGCTTCAGCAGACCCTCGAAAGCCTTGCCGTGGCGGGCCTCGTCGCGGGCCATCTCATGCACGGTGTCGTGGATGGCGTCCAGGTTGTACTGCTTGGCCAGCTTGGCCAGCTCGAACTTGCCCAGGGTGGCGCCGTTCTCGGCCTCGACCCGCATCTCCAGGTTCTTCTTGGTGGAGTCGGTCACCACATCGCCCAGCAGCTCCGCAAACTTGGCAGCGTGCTCGGCCTCTTCCAGAGCGGCCCGGCGCCAATACTCACCAATCTCGGCATAGCCCTCACGATATGCCACGCGGGACATGGCCAGATACATGCCGACCTCAGTGCACTCGCCGGTGAAGTTGGCGTTCAGACCGTCGATGATCTCCTTCTGGACCTCGGCGGGAACAGACTCGCCGAAGGACTTGCCCACGCCGACCACATGCTCGGCAGCCCAGCTCAGCTCACCCTTCTGCTCGGTGAACTTGGAGGCGGGAACACCGCACTGG
>PPYF01545834.1_pt1 | contig 11877 bp, 9 predicted proteins | sample 1559871 | NCBI WGS metagenome assembly PPYF01 (sample SAMN08240021, study PRJNA423297) | Human gut metagenome, whole genome shotgun sequencing project. | reverse complement strand
CGATGGTATTATCCATGGGGGCATGTGGTACAGACAGTGATAAAAAAGCAAGTACCCAGCAGGGAACACAGGAGACGGCAAGTGAAGTGTTTGACGGACCGCACAGCGCACAGATGAAGCTGGATCTGTCAAAACTTGTGACGAAACTTGCAGATTATAAAGGGATTGATGTTACAATCTCCGGAAATTATGATGTGACAGATGATCAGGTGGAGCAGAATCTGATGTCACTGCTTTCATATTACGGAATCACCGGAGTTGAGGTAAAAGACCGTGATACGGTTCAAAAGAATGATTATGTCAAGGTGGATTATACCGGATATCTCGACGGGGATGCATTTGATGGCGGTTCTGCGACAGACACAATGATTGATGTGGCGAACAACTGTGATGCCACACAGAAGACAAATTACATTGATGGATTCAGTGATGGGCTTGTCGGCGCAAAAGTCGGGGAAGAAGTAAGTTCGGATGTGACATTCCCGGAGAATTACCAGTCTTCGGATCTGGCGGGAAAGAAAACAACGTTTAAATTCAAAATCAAGGGAATTTATAAGCCGGTTACCATGGACACGCTGACCGATGACATGGTAGCAGATGCATTTACCGAGCAGAAGATCACCACGAAAAAGGATCTGGTTGCATATGTACGGCAGGTACTCGAAAAGCAGGCCGCAAATTCCAAGTCTCAGGCAAGTATCAGCGCAGTTGAAGATGATCTGCTGGATAAATGTAAAGTGACAATTCCGGATGAGTATCTGGATGCGCGTCTGCAGGAATATCAGCATGAATTTGAAGCAGACAACTGCAATGATACACAGACTCTGGAACAGTATGCCAAGAATAACAATACTACCGTTGATGATATGAAAAAACAGTGGAAAGAACTGATGATCAAGCAGATCAAAATTGAATTTATCTTTGGACGGATTGCGGAAAAAGAAAATATTACAATCAGTGATGATGATTTTAAGTCATTTGTAGATTATCTGGTAAGTTCAGGCAACAGCCAGATGGCAGATGAAAATGCGGTATATAAATATTATGGTGGTGGAAATAAAGAGGATGGAAAGAAAACACTTCGTCAGCTGTATGTGGTCAATCAGGCGATTTCGTATGTTGTGGAGAAAGCCAATATTACCGTAAAACCGGATACACAGACGACAGAGTCATCGGAAAACTAAAGGGTTCAATAAAAACAACTAAGGGATAGATTAGATTTTTAACGGAGGGACAGTATGGAATTAGTAAATGTCAGAGAGATTTTCAAAAATACGATCAGATATGAAAATCAGCAGGTAACGATCGGCGGATGGGTAAGAAGTAACCGTAATTCCAAAAATTTTGGATTCATTGTAGTGAATGACGGTACCTTTTTTGAGCCGATTCAGGTTGTATATGGAGATGGTCTGGAGAATTATGAGGAAGTCTGCAAGATTAATGTCGGAGCAGCAGTCATTGTAAAAGGACAGCTGGTGCCTACGCCGGAAGCAAAACAGCCGTTTGAGATCCAGGCAGCAGAGGTAACCGTGGAAGGTGCTTCCACACCGGATTATCCGCTGCAGAAGAAGCGTCACACGTTTGAATATCTGCGTACCATTTCACATCTGCGTCCGAGAACCAATACGTTTGAGGCGGTGTTCCGTGTACGTTCCCTGTGTGCATATGCGATTCACAAATTTTTCCAGGAGCGCGATTTCGTTTATGTGCATACTCCGCTCATCACAGGAAGTGACTGCGAGGGTGCCGGGGAAATGTTCCAGGTAACAACGCTTGATTTAAAAGATGTGCCGAAAAAACAGGATAAAACCGTGGATTATACTAAGGATTTCTTTGGAAAACCTACCAATCTTACCGTATCCGGTCAGTTAAACGGAGAAACCTATGCGATGGCATTTAAAAATATTTATACGTTTGGACCGACTTTCCGTGCGGAAAATTCAAACACAACCAGACATGCGGCTGAGTTCTGGATGATTGAGCCGGAGATCGCATTCGCAGATCTCGAAGATGATATGATGCTTGCGGAAAGCATGTTAAAGTATGTGATCAATTATGTGATTGAACATGCACCGGAAGAAATGGCATTTTTCAATAATTTTGTGGACAAAGGTCTGCTGGATCGTCTGGAGAACGTAGTAAACAATGATTTTGCACGGGTGACCTACACAGAAGCAATTAAGATATTGTCAAAACACAATGACAAGTTTGATTATAAGGTATCCTGGGGCTGTGATCTGCAGACCGAGCATGAGCGTTACCTGACCGAACAGATTTATAAGAGACCGGTATTTGTAACCGATTATCCGAAGGAAATCAAGGCATTTTACATGAAACTCAATGAAGACGGAAAGACAGTTGCAGCAGTAGACTGCCTTGTTCCGGGAATCGGAGAGATCATCGGCGGAAGCCAGAGAGAGGACGATTATGATAAACTTCTGGCACGTATTCAGGACATGGGGCTGAAAGAGGAAGATTACAAGTTTTATCTGGATCTGCGCAAATACGGATCAGCCAGACATGCCGGATTCGGTCTTGGATTTGAGCGCTGCGTGATGTATCTGACGGGTATGGCAAATATCCGCGATGTCATTCCGTTCCCTAGAACCGTAAATAACTGCGAACTGTAAAATGGAATAAAAGAGCCGTATTTCCCATAAACTCTAAGGAGGACAATTTCCGGAGAAGTATGTGTGGAGAATGGGCAGGAACAAATAAATAATAAAACAGGAAGAAACGTCGCAAAGTTTGCAGGCTGCTTTATAGGCACATGTCTGCTCTCCGCGGCGCTTTTTCTGTTATGGTGCGGGATTTCCTATTCCATGAGATTGTCGGTGGAACTGATCCGGGTGGGAATTACGGCATGGTATGCGCTTTCCGGTCTCATCGGTGGAAAAATCCTGCGCGCATGTAAATGTGGTGCCATACCTTTTTGCGCAGTTATGCTGGGAGGCTTTTTTTTCGGGATTCTGTATGTCTGTTCCTGCATACGGGAACAGCACTGGATTGCGCTGGAGGGAGAAAACCTGACGATTCTGATTTTATGTATGGCAGGGGCACTGCTGGGAAGCGTGCAGTGGAAAAAGAAGTAAGGGCTGTGTGACTGTAAAAAAAGACTTTCCTTATGGTGACCACTGTGCTATAATAATACAGATAGACAGGAAATCCAAAAAAACAGACAAAGGAGAGATTCTCATGAAGCATGTAAAGACATTAAATACAAGAAAGTTACAGAACACAATCAAGACAGGTGGATGTGGCGAGTGCCAGACATCATGCCAGTCTGCATGTAAGACATCCTGTACAGTAGGAAACCAGACCTGCGAGAAGTGTAAGTAATCACAGAGTGATTACTTACATAGCCCGAATGCTAAGGTAAGAAAAATAAGGCATAATAAAGCCGCGTGCGTAGCGCGCGGTTTTATTATGTTTAGGAAAGAGAGGAAATATTATAGTGGTTCATCAGTTTAAGAACAATGGCTATGATATTGTATTAGACGTAAACTCCGGTGCCATTCATGTGGTGGATGATGTGACTTATGACGTGATCGCATTATTTGAAGATCACTCCAGGGAAGAGATCATTGCCCAGTTACAATCCCGGTATCCGGAACAGGAGATTGCAGAAGCAATCGAAGAAACAGAGCAGTTAAAGGAGCAGGGAGACCTGTTTACGGAAGATGCTTACGAACAGAAGATTTTTGATTTTAAGAAGCGCCCGACGGTAGTAAAGGCATTGTGTTTACATATTGCACATGACTGCAATCTGGCATGCCGCTATTGCTTTGCGGAAGAGGGCGAATATCATGGAAGAAGAGCCCTGATGTCTTATGAGACAGGAAAACAGGCACTTGATTTCCTGATTGCAAACTCCGGAAACCGGAAAAATCTTGAAGTGGATTTCTTCGGAGGAGAGCCACTCATGAATTTTGATGTGGTAAAACAGTTGGTTGCCTATGGACGGGAACAGGAAAAGCTGCATGACAAGCATTTCCGTTTTACGCTGACAACGAACGGGGTGTTGCTAAATGACGATATCATGGAATTTGCAAATAAGGAAATGGACAATGTCGTTTTAAGTATTGATGGAAGAAAAGAAGTGAATGACCGTATGCGTCCGTTCCGGAAGGGGGCGGGAAGCTATGATCTGATCGTTCCGAAGTTCCAGAAACTTGCAGAAAGCCGGAATCAGGAGCGTTATTATGTCCGCGGTACCTATACCCATTTCAACACCGATTTTTCCAAGGATGTACTGCATCTGGCCGATCTGGGATTCAAGCAGATTTCTGTGGAGCCGGTTGTCGCACAGCCGACCGATGAATATGCACTGCAGGAAGAGGATCTTCCGGTTCTCTTTAAAGAATATGATAAACTGGCAGCGGAGATGGTCCGCCGTAACAGAGAAGGAAATTCTTTCAACTTCTTCCATTTCATGATTGATCTGGAAGGTGGACCTTGTGTGTACAAGCGTCTGTCCGGATGTGGTTCCGGAACGGAATACCTTGCGGTCACACCGTGGGGAGATCTGTATCCGTGCCACCAGTTCGTCGGAAATGAAGATTTTCTGATGGGAAATGTCTGGGATGGCGTGAAAAACACGAATCTGCAGGACGAGTTTAAATGCTGCAATGTCTATGCAAAAGAAAAGTGCCGTAAATGCTTTGCCAGATTTTACTGTAGTGGGTGATGTGCTGCAAATTCGTACAATTTCCACGGAACCATCACAGATGCTTATGATCTGGGATGTGAACTCCAGAAGAAACGTATTGAATGCGCAATCATGATAAAAGCTGCGGAAGCGGAAAATTAAAGGAATAGGAAGGAAGCAAACATGAAAAAAAGCAAGGGCGTCGCTATAATCGCGATTATCCTGGCCTGTCTGATCGGACTGGGATATTACACGAGCACGATTATGTCTGCGACAAGCACAAGTCAGAAAAAAACTGACAACAAGACGGAAGCCGAAGGTATTAAACTTGGTCTTGATCTTTCCGGTGGTGTGTCCATTACTTACCGGATCAAGGATAAGAATCCATCCAAGAAAGATATCAATGATACGGTAGCAAAGCTTGAAGAGCGTGCCGAGAGTTACAGTACCGAATATGCGGTATATCCGGTCGGCGATGACCGTATTACGGTAGAAATTCCTGGTGTCTATGATGCAAATGCCGTACTTGAGGATCTGGGAAGCCCGGGATCGCTGTATTTTATCGTACAGAAAGATTCGGACGGTAATGAAAACTACAGTTATGACAGTTCCACAGGGGAATACAAACTGAATTATGACATTCAGAATCTGGTTGACAATGGTTCTGTAATCATGGACGGTAATGATGTAAAGTCTGCCAATGCAGCGTATAACCAGTCTTCCTCTACCAGTACCAAGGAGCCGGTTGTTCAGCTGACATTAAAGAAAAAAGCAGCAGATGTGTTTGGAGAGGCAACCACAAAGGCAGCTTCTTCCGGAGAATCTATCGGTATTTACTATGATGATCATTTCATCAGTGTACCGAAAGTAGAGAGCGCAATCAAAGACGGAAGCTGTGTCATCAACGGTATGTCTGATTATGATGAAGCGGAACAGCTTGCAACATTTATCCGTGTAGGTGCGATCAACTTAAAGCTCGAAGAGATGGAATCTTCCGTAGCAGGGGCACAGCTGGGTGGAAAAGCACTTTCTTCCAGTGTCAAGGCAGCCATCATCGGTCTGATCCTTGTGATGCTTTTCATGATCTTAAATTACAGCTTATCTGGTGTGGTTGCATCCATTGGTCTTGCCATTTATACAACCGTAACGGTAGCTCTGATTTATCTGTTTGAAATTACGCTGACACTTCCGGGTATCGCGGGTGTTATCCTCGGTATCGGTATGGCGGTGGATGCGAACGTTATTATTATCTCACGTATCCGTGAAGAGATTGCAGCAGGAAAGTCCGTACTGACATCCATCAAAACAGGTTACAAAAAGGCCATGTCTGCCATCATTGACGGTAACGTGACCACCTTTATTGCGGCACTGGTGCTGATGTGGCTTGGTTCCGGAACCGTTAAGGGATTTGCATATACACTGATTATCTCCCTGATTGTTTCCATGTTCACTGCACTTGTCATTTCAAGACTGTTAAATCTGGCATTTTATGCGGTTGGATGCAGAAACGAGAAATTATACGGACGTGCAAAAGAACATAAGACCATCGATTTTATGAAGCATCGCTGGGTATGTTTTATTCTTTCCCTCGTTGTGATCGTAGCCGGATTTGTTGGAATGATCGGTTACGGAGCAGCCGGAAAGGGCGCTTTGAATTTCAGTCTGGAGTTTAAGGGTGGTACATCCATCTCCGCAGATTTTGGTAAAGATTATACCGTTGAGCAGGTAGAGGACAAGATTGTACCGGAAGTCGCAAAGGTTATCAATGATAATGCCATCCAGGCAAGTACCGTATCCGGCAGCAATGTTGTGACAATTAAGACAAAGACACTGAGCCTGAGCGAACGTGAAGAAGTAAATCAGATGCTGGTGGACAAGTTTGGTGTTGATGAAGCCACAATCGAGAGCCAGAGTATTGGTTCTACCATCAGTAATGAGATGCGTTCCAATGCGGTCAAGGCACTGATCGTTGCATGTATTTTCATGCTGTTTTATATCTGGTTCCGTTTCAAGGACATCCGTTTCGCCGGAAGTGCGATTATTGCACTGGTACACGATGTACTTGTTATGTTGACGGGTTATGCATTGATCCGTATTTCTGTAGGTAATACATTTATTGCCTGCATACTTACAATTGTCGGATATTCCATCAATGATACCATTGTTATCTTTGACCGTATCCGTGAGAACATGCAGGGTATGAAGAAACAGACACCGGAAACACTGGCAGAGGTGGCAAACCGGTCTCTGACACAGACACTTTCCCGTTCACTGAATACCTCCATTACAACCATCATCATGGTATTGCTGCTGTTTATCCTCGGAGTATCTTCCATCCGTGAGTTTGCATTACCGCTTATGATTGGACTGATCAGTGGTACGTATTCTTCCATCTTTATTGCAGCTGCATTATGGTATGTCATGAAACTGCATCTTGGCAAGGACAAATTGTTAAAACCAGCAGTAGCAAAGACAAAAAAGAAATAATTCTGTATCAAGACAGGGAGCTGCATGGCAGCTCCCATTTGTTTTATATGGAAGCGGAACGGTTGCATTGCACCGAAGAATTCGGTATAATGGGAAAAAAGAGTTGAAAAGGAGAATATTATGTATACACTGGAAGATATACAGGCAGTAGATCCTGAAATTGCAGCAGCGATCACTGCAGAGTTTGACAGACAAAACAGCCACATTGAGCTGATCGCATCGGAAAACTGGGTGAGCCCGGCGGTTATGTCTGCAATGGGAAGTATTCTGACCAACAAATATGCAGAAGGGTATCCGGGAAAGCGTTATTACGGCGGATGTGAGTGCGTGGATGTAGTTGAGGAACTGGCAAGAGAGCGCGCAAAGAAACTGTTTGGCTGTGAGTACGTCAATGTACAGCCGCATTCCGGTGCACAGGCAAACATGGCAGTACAGTTTGCCATTTTAAAGCCGGGTGATACCATTATGGGAATGAATCTCGATCACGGCGGACATCTGACACACGGTTCACCGGTGAATTTTTCTGGTACGTATTTCCATGTGGTACCTTATGGAGTCAACGATGAGGGATTTATTGACTATGATAAAGTAAGAGAGATTGCACTTGAGTGTAAGCCAAAGATGATCATTGCAGGTGCATCTGCATATGCACGTACCATTGACTTTAAGAAATTCCGTGAGATCGCAGACGAAGTGAATGCGGTGCTTATGGTAGATATGGCGCACATCGCAGGACTGGTAGCCGCAGGGCTGCATCCAAGCCCGATTCCATACGCAGATGTGGTAACCACTACAACACACAAGACACTGCGCGGACCTCGTGGAGGAATGATCCTCTGCAGTGATGAGGTAAACAAAAAGTATAATTTCAATAAAGCTATCTTCCCGGGAACACAGGGAGGACCGCTGATGCATGTGATTGCTGCAAAAGCAGTCTGCTTTGAGGAGGCATTAAAGCCGGAATTTAAGACGTATCAGGAACAGATTGTAAAGAATGCACAGGCACTTTGCAAAGGATTACAGAAGCGTGATGTCAAGATTGTATCCGGAGGAACAGATAACCATCTGATGCTGGTGGATCTGACACCATATGACCGGACAGGAAAAGTTGTTGAGAAACTTCTTGACAGTGCGCACATCACTGCCAATAAGAATACGATTCCAAACGATCCGCAGAAACCATTTGTTACAAGCGGAATCCGTCTTGGAACACCGGCGGCTACATCCAGAGGATTAAAAGAGGACGATTTTGATCAGGTAGCTGAGGCAATTGCCATGATCATCAAAGAGGGTGAGCCGGCTGTTGAGAAGGCAAAAGCCATCATTAAAACACTGACCGATAAATATCCGCTGCAGCCGATGCATTAATAGGAGGAACCATGATAGATTTAAAATTTTTAAGAGAAAATCCGGATGTTGTAAAAGAAAACATCAAAAAGAAATTTCAGGATCATAAGCTTCCGCTTGTGGACGAGGTAATAGAACTGGATGCAAAGGCCCGGGCTGCGCAGTCTGAGGCAGATGAGCTGCGTGCCAGCCGTAATAAACTTTCCAAGCAGATTGGTGCCTTAATGGGACAGGGAAAGAAAGACGAAGCAGAAGAAGTCAAAGCACAGGTAGCTGCAAATGCTGCCCGTTTGTCTGAGTTAGAGGCACAGGAGAAGGAACTTTCCGAAAAAGTGACAAAGATCATGATGACAATTCCAAATATCATTGATCCATCCGTACCGATTGGAAAGGATGACAGCTGCAACGTGGAGATCGAAAAATTCGGTGATCCATATGTTCCGGATTTCGAAATCCCATATCATACGGATATTATGGAACGTTTTGACGGAATTGATCTCGATGCTGCCGGAAAGGTAGCTGGAAACGGATTTTATTACCTGATGGGGGATATCGCAAGAATTCATTCTTCGGTAATCGCTTATGCAAGGGATTTCATGATCAACCGTGGATTTACTTACTGTGTTCCGCCATTTATGATCCGGTCGAACGTTGTGACCGGTGTTATGAGTTTTGACGAGATGGATGCCATGATGTACAAGATCGAGGGGGAGGATCTCTATCTGATCGGTACATCCGAACATTCCATGATCGGTAAATTCATTGATACCATCAACGATGAGGAGAAGCTTCCATATACACTGACCAGTTATTCCCCATGTTTCCGTAAGGAAAAGGGAGCACATGGTATTGAGGAGCGTGGTGTTTACCGTATCCACCAGTTCGAAAAGCAGGAGATGATTGTGGTATGTAAGCCGGAAGAATCCAAAGCATGGTATGACAAGCTCTGGAAGAATACGGTAGATCTGTTCCGCAGTCTGGATATTCCGGTTCGTACCCTGGAGTGTTGTTCCGGTGATCTGGCAGATCTGAAAGTGAAATCCTGTGATGTCGAGGCATGGTCTCCGCGTCAGAAGAAATACTTTGAGGTAGGAAGCTGCTCCAATCTGGGAGATGCTCAGGCAAGACGTCTGAAGATCCGCATAAAGGGAAAAGATGGCAGGAAGTATTTTGCACATACCTTAAACAATACCGTTGTTGCTCCGCCGCGTATGCTGATCGCATTTCTGGAGAATAATCTGAACGAAGACGGAAGCGTAAACATTCCGAAAGCATTACAGCCATATATGGGAGGAATTGAGAAAATCGTTCCAAAACATGAATAGGAGGCAGTCCTATGGGAGATATAAATAAGATGGAAGAAGAATGTACCCATAATTGCATGACCTGTGGGCATGGCTGTGCAGAAGGCAGTGATGGTGTGGGAAAATTCGAAAAAGCCCTGAATAAACTTAGTGATATTGATGCCGGGGAGCTGTTGAAAGGATTACAGTCGCTGGGAGAATCGGACAATCAATAATTGAAAGCGATAAGAAAAAGCACCGTATGAAATTAATTACTTATATGAAACAGATGAACGAGAAGTAGCGGGCTGTTTTTTCAAAAATCTCCAATGATATTTACAAAAATTTCTCTTGTTTTTTTGAAGCCCTGGATATATGATAATGGCAGGGAAATTGTTACAGCACAAAAGCCATTTCAGAAAGGATGGACGGAAAACATGAGAAAGAAGTCACATATTTCACTGGCACGTTATATTGTAGCAAACACAGAGGACGAAGGGCTGAAAAAACACTGGCTGTCGTTTTATATTGGAAGTGTCCTGCCGGATTGTAAGCCATCTTTTATCTATAAACGGCATGAGATTACCGGTACATTTCCAAAACTCAGGAAGGATATAGATGCATTGATCCATGGAAAAGAGAACCGTTTTCCAAAACGGAAGCGGATGTATTACATGAACCTGGGGGAGATCACGCATTACGTAGCAGATTATTTTACCTTTCCGCACAATAAGATTTATCAGGGAGGATTTAAAGAACACTGCGCTTATGAAGAACATCTCAAACATGAACTCCGTGCCTTTTTAAAGACGGAGGCACCGAAGGTGTTGAATGAATGCGGGCATCGGCAGTTTGCCAGCCAGGAGGCACTGTTTGATTATATTCAGAAAATGCATGATAAGTATTTAAGCAGTAAGATTGATACTGCAAAAGACATTGAGAATATTGTGCTGGTCAATAAACAAGTGGTGGATGGCATCGATTATCTGTTTTTAAAGAATCATATGCAGCACAGGGTTGCATAGAGGGAAAGCAGCCGGAAATCCGGCTGTTTTTCTGCGCTTACGGACACTTATAGGATTGACAAATTTTTGACAAAGTGTTACGATTATTCTATATGAAACTGTCGATGATTCGTGACAATCAGGTACATATACTGTTACGAAAGACATTTAGGATTAGGAGGATTTATACAATGAGTGAGTTCAAGAATTTAACTCTGGAAGTAGCTGACGGAATCGCTGTATTAGCAATCTCCAGACCAGCAGCATTAAATGCATTAAACAGTGAGACTCTGGATGAGTTAAACGTATGCTTAAGCGAGATTGAAGCAAACGATGATATCAAAGCAGTCATCTTAACCGGCGGTCCGGATAAGAAGGGCAACGAGTTCAAGTCATTCGTAGCTGGTGCAGATATTGCTGAGATGGTAAACTTCACAGCTCCGGAAGCACGTGCATTCGGAATCAAGGCTTCTGAGCCATTCTTCAAACTGATGAACATGCGTCAGGTTACTATCGCTGCAGTGAACGGATTTGCATTAGGCGGAGGATGTGAGATCTCTATGGCATGTGATATCCGTATCGCAAGTGAGAATGCCATCTTCGGACAGCCAGAGTGTGGTCTTGGAATCATTCCTGGATTCGGTGGTACACAGAGACTTGCCCGTCTGGTAGGTATGGGACGTGCAAAAGAAATGATCTTCACCTGCGACAACGTAGATGCAAACGAAGCATACCGCATCGGTCTTGTAAATAAGGTAGTTGCAAAAGAAGAGCTTATGCCAACAGCAAAAGCTATGGCTGCAAAGATCATCTCCAAGGGAAGCTATGCCGTATCTGTTGCAAAGGCTGCAATCAACAATGGTTATGACATGGACATCAAGAATGCCGTTGAGATGGAAGCAAACCTGTTTGGTGTTGTCAATGATACACATGACAAGAAGGAAGGCATGGGAGCATTCTTAGAAAAGAGAGCTGCTACATTAACTGATTTCTAAAAGAAAACATATTATGAGGCGATGGCGAGAGGCTGTCGCCTTTTTTTATATTTATAAAGAAACAGGCACAGTGCCCCTTCTCAGGCTGGAAACAGCGGATTGTAAGATTCTGG